>FKKE01000906.1_pt2 | contig 66712 bp, 59 predicted proteins | sample 1106331 | NCBI WGS metagenome assembly FKKE01 (sample SAMEA3931202, study PRJEB13176) | freshwater metagenome | biome: Drinking water system; feature: drinking water; material: freshwater | place: China | collected 2013-02-06 | reverse complement strand
GTCCTGGTGCAGGCGGTGGTCCGGCTCTGTGATGAATCCCGCGAGTGCACCTGTTACAATGGGTCCATATGGGTGGGACGTATGCGTAAAGGCATCCTGTGGAGCGCCTCCGTGGTTGCGGGGGTAGGGTTGTTGGGCTACGTATTTTGGCCTGGCGACCAATCGCCTCCGCCCCGTTTCCGGACGATGGCGGTGGAGCGCGGGTCGGTCGTGTCCGTCGTCACGGCTACCGGGACGGTCAACCCCGTGGTGGCTGTCCAGGTCGGTAGCCAAGTTTCGGGGTATATCAAGAGTCTGAGCGCGGATTTCAATTCGGTCGTGGAGGCCGGGCAAGTGATCGCGCAGATCGATCCCGCGCCTTTTCAAGCGCGCCGCGATCAGGCGATGAGCAATCTGCAGATGGCCAAGGCGGCGGTGGCGAAGGCGCAGGTCGACTTGGCCCAGAAACGACGCGAATGGGAACGTATGAAGCGACTGTGGGGACAACAATTTGTCTCGCAGAACGACGTCGATCTTGCGATGACCAACGCCGAAAATGCCCAGGCCCAACTGCAATTGGCCGGAGCGCAGGTCAAGCAAGCCGAAGCCGCCTTGAGTGCGGCGGAACTGGATCTCAAGTATACGACGATCCGGTCTCCCGTGGATGGGATCGTGATCGCGCGCAATGTGGAGGTGGGGCAGACCGTGGCGGCGAGTTTTGCCACCCCGAACTTCTTCCTGATCGCCCTGGATTTGACACAGATGCAGGTGGATACCAACGTGAGCGAGGCGGACATCGGTGGGATGGCGGAAGGCCGCCCGGCCACGTTTACGGTGGATGCCTATCCCGGCGAGGTGTTTCATGGGCAGATCCGGCAAGTGCGGAATGCGCCGGTGGCCGTGCAAAACGTGGTGACCTATAACGTCGTGGTCGGGGTGGAGAATAAGGACTTGCGGCTCAAGCCGGGCATGACCGCGAACGTGTCGATAGTGGTGGCGCAACGCGAGCAGGCCTTGCGGGTGCCCAATGCGGCACTCCGGTTCACCCCTCCGCCGGCGATCGGGAGTGGACAGGGGCGGGCGGATGCCGCCGGGGGGAAGGTCACGGCGGCTGACGCCGGAGGGAGCGGGGCCTCCAAGCGCATTTGGCGGCTGGGCGGCGGCGGCGCGCCAGAGCCCGTGCCCGTGCAGGCAGGGGTGTCGGATGGGACACTGACCGAGGTCATTGCCCCCCTGTTGCAGGAAGGCGATCGGGTGATCGTGGGGATGGAGGTGGAGCGTGGCCAGCGATCGACCACGACCCTTCCTCCCGGATTCGGTTCAGGTCAGCGCCGGAGCCGCGACCGCGGCCTCTAACGGACGCGCGGTGGACGCGAGGACACGGTTGCGCCATGTCTGATCTGATCGTCTGTCAGGATCTGTGGAAAATCTACCGGGTGGGCGACGTCGATGTCACGGCGTTGCGCGGGGCGAGCCTCACGATTCAGCAAGGAGAGTTCATTGCCATCGTCGGGGCGTCGGGATCCGGAAAATCCACGCTCATGTACATCCTCGGCTGCCTCGACAGACCCACGCGCGGACGGTATTTCCTCAACGGTCAGGACATCGTGGCGGCCTCGGCCAACGAATTGGCAGATATCCGCAATCAGCAGATCGGGTTCGTGTTTCAGAGCTTCAATCTCATCCCTCGCACGAGCGCGCTGGAAAATGCGCAATTGCCCCTCTTTTACCGAGGCTTGCCCATCCGGGAGCAGCGGGCCCGGGCGGCCGCGGCACTGGCACGAGTGGGATTGTCGGGGCGTGAGCACCATACGCCGACACAACTGTCCGGCGGGCAGCAGCAACGAGTCGCGATCGCCCGGGCGCTGGTGACGCAACCGTCGATCGTGTTAGCCGATGAACCTACGGGCAACCTGGATACGGAGTCCAGCCGCGAGATCATGGGCGTGCTGGACAACCTCAACCGTCAGGACGGGATGACGGTCATCGTTGTCACGCATGAACCGGACATCGCGGCCTATGCCTCCCGCCAGTTGGTGGTGAAAGACGGGGAAATCGTCAGCGATCGTCGCACCGCCCCCGTGTCGTCTCACCCGGTTGGAACAACCTGATGGCGGCGTTCCTCCTCCTCACGCTCACCACTGCTCTGCGTGTGTTGTCCCGCAATCGGTTGCGTGCGGGGCTCACCATGTTGGGCATCATCATCGGGGTCGGCGCGGTGATCGCCATGGTGGGCATCGGGCAGGGGGCGCGTGATGCGATTCATGCTCAAATCGCCAGCATGGGAACCAACGTCATTATTGTGCTGCCCGGAGCCACCACGGTGGGTGGAGTTCGTGGCGGGCAAGGCGGGGCTCTCAGCCTGACGGTTGCCGATGGGTTGGACATGAAAAAGCGCGTGCCGTTGCTGACCGACACCGGGTGGAGCAAGCGGGATGTACTACAGATCGTCTACGGCAACAAGAATTGGAACGGCCCGGTCAACGGCATTTCGCCGTCGTATCTGACGATTCGGGATTGGAGCTATACGAGCGGCGGACCGTTTAGCCAGGCAGAGGTCGATGCGGCATCGCGGGTGGCGCTGGTAGGCCAGACGGTGGTCGAGAATCTCTTCGATCCGGGCGAAGAACCAGTGGGCGCGACGATCCGCATCAAGGGAGTACCCTTCCTGGTGGTGGGAGTCTTGGCACCCAAAGGCCAGTCGGCCCAGGGGTCGGATCAGGACGACGTCATCTTCATCCCCTTCACGACAGCCGAACGAAAGGTGCTGGGAACGTCTTTCTTGGGATCGGTCGGGGCGTTGTTCGCCTCGACGGCGAGCCCTGACGATCTGCCGGAGGCGGTGGAGCAGATTCGGGACGTGCTGCGGGGCCGGCACCGGTTGACCGGAGACACGCCGGACGACTTCACTCTGCGGACCCAGGTGGACATCGGGAAAGTGCAGGAAGGGATCTCCTCCACAATCACGAACATGTTGTTCGCCGTCGCGTCCATCTCCCTGTTGGTGGGCGGTATCGGCATCATGAATATCCTGCTCGTGTCCGTGACGGAGCGGACGCGCGAGATCGGCGTACGGATGGCCGTGGGGGCCAAACGCCGTCACATTCTGCTCCAATTCCTCATCGAGGCCATGACCCTCAGCCTCTGCGGGGGCATCCTGGGCATTGTCTTTGGCGTAGCCGCATCGAAATTGACCACCACGTTGGCGGGGTGGCCGACGGTTGTTTCGTTTCAGGCCATCCTGCTGGCCTTTTTCTTTTCACTCGCCATCGGACTGTTCTTCGGGCTGTATCCGGCCAACAAAGCCTCTCGGCTCAATCCCATTGAGGCCCTGCGCTACGAATAACACGCCTCCTTGGGCGGCATGGTGGACGGAGCCGGGCCAGGCTCGGGTGCCCCCTTCGACTGCGCTGTGGGTGAGCGGGCGGTGGGTTATCCCCAGACATCCGGGGTCGCCCGTGCAAGGGAGACTTCGATGCGGGGCGTGGTGCGATCTTGCTTCTTGAAGAGATGAATCTCGGCGATGCGGTTGTCGTTGACCCCGAGGGCTCCGCAGACCGCATCTTGGGCGATCTTCAGGCCGCCGTCCACGTCCCGGCGAATCGCGGACGAAAAATAGAACTGAATAGTGAGCGCCAGGTGCGAGACGCGCAGACATTCCAGCAGTTGGTCGCGATAGCGCTGTCCTGCCAGTGCAGCCAGGATGTGGTGGGCGACTTCCTGCTTATAGGCCCGTCCGGCGGTACTCATGACGCGCCGACCGTGAACGGTGGCGTACTGGTGATTGATGCTGGGCGGCACCGGGAGGGTGATGGTCAAACGGTCCGGCTCGATGCGGGCCGGTTGGCGCTGATCGGCGTGTGGCGTGACGGAGAGGCGTGGGCGTGGGCGGATCCGAAGCGGCTGCCCAAGCTGGTTCACATGCGGGATGGATCCCGGCTTGGGGCGAACGGTTTCCGGCTGAGGGGGACGATAGGAGATCAAGCGAACGGCGATCTGTTTTGAAGAGCCCTTGCGTCTCACCATGGAAGCGAGGCGACCATGGCCTATAGGAGATTGAGAATCTTCCCGATGTTCGCTTCGTAGTGGTCTTCCGTCTTGCTGACGTAGCGCCGCCACTCCGAGGGATTCCATAGCTCCAAACGGTGGTACATCCCAACCAGCACGACCTCCTGGTCTTCGTCGAGCGGGATCAGCTTGCGCAGGCGCCCCGGAATGAGGACGCGCCCGGCTTTGTCGATGTCGGAGGTGCCCGCCTCGGACACGATGAAATGCATGAAGAGGCGGCTCTGATCTTCATCCAGCTTGGCCCGCATGCGGTCGAGGACCTTGTCCCACTCGCCGCTGGTGTAGATCCACAGCGATTGCTCGGCGCCCTTCACAAAGACCACGGCCTGTTCCGTGGCTTCCAGCTGCTGGCGGATGGTGGGTGGGACGATGAAGCGCCCTTTTTCATCCACTTTGCAGAAGTATTCGCCGGCAAACATCATGAAGGACCTCCTCCGAACAGGGGCCGTGTCGAGTGCCTGGGGCCCGAGCACGTAACACGCGGCAGAACGTCCGTGGTTGGACGTGAATGGAGCGCCCGCGTGAGGGGCATGGAATCAGGTTCCTCCTGCGATGGTATGAAGAATGCCCTATGATGTCAAGCGGTTGAGAAAACGAGGCTCTGGAGCCCGTGGGTGGTCTGCCAGCGCTCCGCCCGGGTCTTTCACAGGCGGACCTTCCTTCAGGCGAGGGTTCTGGCCAGCGTCAGGGCCGTGACCGGCCCGCTGCCGGCTTTTCGAAGGGCCTTGGCGCATTCGTTGAGCGTCGTGCCGGTGGTCAATACGTCATCGATGAGCAAGATTCGTTTCTCTCGGATGGGGGCAGTATCGATCACAGTGAAGGCCCGGCGAAGGTTTCGAAGCCGGGCGCGCCGGGGGAGCGCCGTTTGCGGCGTTCCTTCACGCTGCCTCCATAGGACCGAGTCCGCTACCGGCCGCCGGAGTGCGCGGGCTACCTCGAGGGCCAGAATGAGGGACTGGTTATACTCCCGTTCGCGCAGCCGTGCGGGTGCCAGGGGGACGGGCACGACAATGTCGACCTCGATGGACTCCGGGAGCGCCTGAATCATGAGTTGCGCCAGCACCCTGCCCATGGCGAGGGTGCGGCCGTATTTGAAGCGATGGATCGCCTCGCGAAGGGGGGAGGCGTAGGGATAGAGCGACAGGGCACGCTCGTAGGCGGGTTTGCTCATGCGGCAGGTCTGGCATTGGTAGGCCGGACTATGGATCAGCGTCATCGGGGAGGAAAAGGGAATGCCGCAGCGGGGGCACTGGGGACCGCGGAGCGGAATCAGACTTCCCCAGCAGGCCTCGCACCAAAACGGCACGCGGTGGGTAGACAGTGGGGCTCGGCATCCCACGCACCAATCAGGAAGCACGGCGTACCAGAGGGCATCCCAACATTGCTGCCAGGAGATGCGTGGGAGGAGCGCGCCGCCCCTGCATGTGGAATTCATGTTCGGTACCGACATCGCCGCTTTCCGGGGACGGATGGTCCATGCCAGGCCGTCATTGTTGCCGCGTCGGGGATATGATATAGGACCGACCCGCCATGCGTTCCGGCGTCCCGATGGTCGAACTGCAGCAGGTCACGAAGGTCTATCACCGCGGTGCCAGCCCTGTCCAGGCCTTGGACGGGGTCGACCTGCAGGTCGACCCGGGCGAGTTTCTCGCCATCCTTGGACCCAGCGGATGTGGGAAGAGCACGCTCCTCAATCTGGTTGGCGGACTGGATACGCCTACCCGTGGAGAACTGTTTCTGGATGGAGAGCGTGCGACGGTCTGGTCGTCCGACGAGTGGACCGCCGCCCGGCGGACCCTGATCGGCGTGGTCTTTCAGGCGTTTCATCTCTTGCCCGCTCTGACTGCCGCCGACAATATTGCCCTGCCGTTGGTCTTGCGGGGCGAGCCCCCGCGGTCCATTGCCGAGCGGGTTGCCACTCAGTTGGAGGCCGTAGGGTTGGCCCATCGGGCCACGCATCGTCCGAGTGAGCTATCCGGCGGCGAGCAACAACGAGTTGCCGTGGCCAGGGCCCTGATTCATCGCCCGAAACTTTTGTTGGCCGACGAGCCGACCGGCAACCTCGACTCCGAGTCGGCCGACGGGCTCATCGGGCTGCTGCGGCGCTTGCCCCAGCAGGTGGGGTGCACTATCATGCTGGCCACGCACAGTCAGGCGGCGTCGGATGCGGCCGATCGTGTGTGTGTCATGAAAGACGGGCGTGTCATTGCGCAGAGGAGAGTGTCTCGTGGCTGACCCAGCAGGGCAGGTCGATCTGACGACAACGATCGGCGGTGTGCGGTTTCCCAGTTGTTTCATGAATGCGTCGGGGGCCTTGTGCGTCACGCCTGAGGAATTGGACGCGCTCGGGCGTTCGCGGGCCGGCGCCATCGTGACCAAGTCCATGACCGTAGAGCCGCGCGAGGGCAATCCCACCCCCCGGTACTACGGGTTTCCGTCGGGTTCCATCAATTCGATGGGACTTCCCAATCTTGGGTATCGCGCGTATGAGGTGTTGATCCCTCGCCTGCGCGCTCACGGCAAGCCGGTCATTGCGAGCGTCGCCGGCTTGTGCGAAGAGGACTTCGTCACGATCGCGCGCGCGATCAATGCGAGTCGACCTGATCTAATCGAAGTCAATCTGTCCTGTCCGAATATCCCCGGAAAGCCGCAAATCGGCTACGACGCGGAAGCCTCCGAGCGCTTGCTCAAGCGGGTCCGGCCGCTGATTACCGTCCCCATGGGCGTGAAGCTTCCGCCGTACTTCGACCCGGTCCATCATCAGCAGATGGCCGAAGTGATCCGGCGAGTCGGCGTCGACTTCCTGTCGCTCATCAATTCGGTAGGCAACGCCCTGGTGGTGGATCCGGACCGGGAGGCGGTGGTGATCAAGCCGAAGGGCGGCTTTGGGGGGTTGGGCGGCGCGATCATCAAGCCGGTGGCGTTGGCCAACGTGCGGGCTTTTTGGAAGTTATTCGAAGGGCGTCTGGCTATTATCGGTACCGGGGGGGTCGTGCATGGGCGGGACGCCTTCGAACATTTTCTCTGCGGTGCCTCGGCCGTCCAGGTTGGAACGGCCCTCGTGGAAGAGGGGACTGGTGTCTTCGACCGCCTTGAACGGGAGTTGGCGACCGTGCTCGCCCAGCATGGCTATGCCTCCGTTGAGGCCTGCCGGGGGCGGCTCAAAGAGCTCTAGGGTCGCTGCGTTCTGGCCACGCTGGTGGGAACGGTGGCGGTGCTTAGCCCGCGAGGAAGTTTTTCGGCAGATGTTTGAAGCGAAGGGCCTGGCGGAGCAGTTGGGCGACGTTCCGTACCCCGAGCCGTCGCATCAGATTGAAGCGATGGACCTCTACAGTGCGCACGCTGATCTTGAGGCGATGAGCGGTCTCGCGATTCGTCATCCCCTGGGCGACGCAACGGAGAATCTCGATTTGTCGTGGAGTCAAGGAGGGGCCGGCCACGGCCTTCTTCTTCGGTGCGCGGCGCGCGATAGGTTTCGCTTTTCGTGTTCGTGCCATACCATATCCCCGTGCAAGTTCGTTGAAGTCAGCCTAGCATAGCGCAGGAGCGCTGTAAACATCCTACCGGTAGAATCCCTCACGGAAGTCCACGGCTTCTGCCTGGCGATGTTCCCGGCGAATACCTGAAGAAAGCCGCTACCTCAGGCCGAACGGTGTTCAATGCGTGTCGTCGCGCAAGTGTTCAGGATGTTCGTCTTGTTGGCCGGTGGCCACGCGGTCACGCATCCGGTGCGGACCGTCTTGACGGTGATGGGGGTTGCCCTAGGTGTGGCCGCTCCAGTCGCGATCAATCTGGCAAACGGGGACGTGTTGCGGGCCTTTCAGCGCGGGGTCGTGCAGGTCGCCGGGCCTGCCACGTTGGAGGTGAGTGCGAACGATTCCGGGTTGGAGGAACGGCTGATTCAGACCATTCGCGAGCACGCCGCGGTAACGTCGGCCGTCCCGATTCTGCAACGGACCATGCGTGATGTGGTCACTGGGCAGACGGTGACGGTGATCGGCACCGATCTGTTGGATGTCGCCACCGTCAAGCCGCTTCGTTGGAGGCAGTCGCGTCCCGAGATCGATGACGGGTGGGAGGATCGGTTGTACATCGGGCGACGGCTGGCGGATCGGTGGGGAGTGTCGCCGGGAGCGACACGGCGACTCGAGATTGAGGGGGTGATTCGGGAGGTCCGTATCGGCGGCGTGGTCGAAGGGGATCACGGGCCAGAATCGGTCTGGGAGGAGCTGGCGCTCCTGGATATCGCACCGGCTCAGGAGTGGTTTCACTCGGTCGGGCGCCTGGATCGAATTGATGTGGCGACCGACGGTTCAGCGGACGTGGGAGCGGTCCAACGTGGTCTCGAACGGACCCTTCCTCCAGGCGTTGTGGTCCAGCGCCCGGTTCGGCGAGGCGAACAGGTCGAGGCGCTGGTTGCGGCATTCCGGCTGAACCTGCTCATGCTCAGCGGCGTCGGTCTCGTCGTCGGGGGTTTTCTCATTTACAACACGTTGTCGTTCTCAGTCGTCCAGCGACGCCGCGATATCGGGATCTTGAGAGCCATCGGATTGTCGGAATTGGGCATTCGTGTCCTCTTTCTTGCCGAGGGACTTGGCTATGGGCTGGTCGGTGGCTGGGTGGGCAGCCTCGGCGGAGCCTGGCTTGCCCAGGCCCTGGTCGGAATTGTGGGGCGAACAATTACCGAGCTGTATGCGACCGTCGGCGAGACGCCGGTGTCCGCCTGGACGCTGGTGCGGTGGGGTGCCCTGGTCGCGCAAGGGGCGGTGCTCGGGGTGGCGGTGTCCCTCATTGGCGCGGTGGCTCCCAGCCGGGAGGCCAGCCGGACTTCTGTGGTTGGAGCCTTGGCGCCAGGCGGCTATGAACTGGTCGCGAGGCCGAACGTCCTGCGGAGGGCGTGGGTAGGGGTGGGAGCGCTGGCGGTGTCCTCGATTCTGGCCGGTCTCCCCGCGCAGCGGGAGTTGCCCGTGTTTGGCTATGTTTCCGTGTTGGGGCTTCTGCTGGGGTTGAGCGCGCTTGCGCCGGCCTGTGTGGTGGCGCTCCCCGCCTGGTTAGGCTGGGTGCGGAGGTCGCTCCCTGGGGCGGCGGTGTCACTCCCCGCGCTTGCCGCGACGGCCGCCGCGCGCGCCCCTCGCCGAAATGGCGTGGCCGTGTCCAGTTTGCTCGTCGGCGTGTCGATTGCCATTGGCGTCTTGGTGATGATCCATAGTTTTCGCCAGACGGTCGAACTGTGGGTGGACCAGACGGTCATGGCCGAGTTGATCGTCACCCCGGACGGATGGCTTCGGGGCGGAGCGGACAGTCGCGGGCAGCGGCTCTTTCCCCGTTCTTATGCGGAGCGAATTCAATCACTACCGGGCATCGCGGCGGTCGATACCTACCGGCACGCCACGGTTACCCTGGGGGGGCGTTCGCGCGCGCTGGTTGCAAGGGATCTTCGCATCCATGCGGTCCATAGCCGCTACTTGTTCGTCCATGGCGAGTCCCGAGACATCCTTACACGCGCGGCTGCCGAACAGGGCGTGATTCTCTCGGAGGTACTCGCCAATGCACTGGAGGTGCATGAAGGGAGTGACTTGCGTCTGCCGACGCCCCAAGGGCTTGTCACCTTTCGAGTGGCGGGGATCTTTTACGACTACGCGACGGATGGCGGAAAGATCGTCATGGACCGCGCGCTGTTCCGGTCCCTATGGGGGGACGATTCCTCGACGGTGATTCCGGTGTATCTGCAGGCGGGCGAGGAGCCCCAGGCGGTCGGTGTTCGCATCGAGGAGGCGTTGGCAGCTATGGATGATGCGACGCGCCCGGTGGCTGTGGTCTCCAATCGGGCGCTGCGCGAGGAAATTCTGGCGATCTTCGACCGGACGTTTCGCGTGACGTATGTCCTGGAACTCATCGCGATCGTGATCGCCATCTTCGGCATGATCAACACCCTGCTGACGGCGGCCCTGGAGCGCCGCCGGGAGTTGGCCACGCTTCAGGCTGTGGGCGCCAGCGCGCGGCAGTTGGTTCGACTCCTTCTGTGGGAGGCCGGCTACCTGGGCGCCTTGGGTGGATGCTTGGGATTGCTGGGTGGCGTCTGGCTGGCGGCGGTGTTGGTGTGGGTGATCAACAAGCAGTCCTTCGGCTGGACTATCCCGCTCTCCCTTCCGTTCGGGACGTTGGCGCTTGCGCCGGTACTTGCGGTGGGGATCGGGGTCCTGGCGGCGTACGGGCCTGCGCGGTGGATCGCGCGGCAACCTGCCGCTGAAGGACTGCGGTACGAGTAGAGAAAAGGGGGTGTAAAGGGCGGGCCGTTTAGGAGACAGGCGCCGCTTGCGGTAGAACTTCGATTTCGAAGCCGAGGTCCTCTACCATCTTCCAGACATCCGGGGCAGGTTGTCCAGGGGTGGTCAGGTAGCCGTTCACGAAGACCGAGTCTGCCGGGAATAACGCCAGCGGCTGGAGCCAGCGCAGATTGTGCTCGCGCCCCCCGGCCACGCGCAATTCCGTGCGCGGGTGCAGAAAGCGGAACAGGCTCAGAACCTTGAGGCAGCGCGTGGGTGTGAGGTCGCGGCAGTCCTCAAGCGGAGTGCCGCTGGCCGGATGCAAGGTATTCAGGGGAATCGAATCTGGGCGCAACTCCTGCAAGGCAAACGCCAGATCGACCAAATCCTCGTCTTGCTCGCCCATGCCGACAATCCCGCCGGAGCAAATCTCCAAACCAGCCGCGCGGGCATGCCGAATGGTGGTGACTCGGTCTCGGTAGGTGTGGGTGGTACAAATCGAGGAATGATAGGCTTCGCTGGTGTTCAGGTTGTGGTTGATCCGATCGACGCCGGCGGCCTTGAGTTGACGGGCCTGGGACTCCTCCAGGAGACCCAATGAACAGCAAATTTGCAGGGGCAACTCGCGTTTGATGGCGGTGACGGCCTCCGCGATGTCGGCGATTTCCCGTTCCAAGGGCGATCGGCCACTGATCACGATGCAGTACCGCTGTGCCTTGGATTGTGCCGCGCGACGAGCGCCATCGAGCATGGTCTGGGTCGACACCATGCCATACCGTTCGATCGGGGCGTCCGATACGGACGATTGCGAACAGTAGTGACAATCCTCCTGGCAGGCTCCGCTCTTGGCGTTGAGCAACATCTGCAGCCGAACCTTACGGCCAAAATGGTGACGGCGCACCTGATACGCGGCATCCAAGAGTTGGAGGATGTCGTCATCCGGGGATGCAAGAATCCCCAGCGCTTCCGAGTGGGTAAGGGATTCGTCGCGCAAGGCTTTATCGGCGAAGGACTGATACGGGTTCACGGCGCCTCGTTCGGAATGTGTGACGATGAACGGAAAACTCGGTGGGGAAGCCTACACGGTTTCAAACGGTGATGCAACACTTTGGTAGCTGGGCCGCGGGGCTGGATCGATGGAACCGTGCGCGTCCGCCGACGATGTGCCGGTCCACGGTAACGCCACAAAAGTGTTCCACTGACGGCACCCGGGGCAGCGGCCCGACCACTCGATGGCCTCCGTTCGGCATTCGAGGCACCGGTAGGGGACCACGACGCGTTTGCGGAACCCAAGCGCTTTCTTCAGCTCCATGACGGCTTCTTCCATATTGTGGCGGCGCAGTTGCAGGTTGGCCATGATCTTATGGAAGTCCGCGAGCTGGTCTTGCGGGCCCTCCAGGCCGCTCAGCAAGTCGTAGGCTTCGTCCACCATCTCCAGGCGATAGTACAGTTTGCCCAGGTAAAACTGAAGGACCGGATTGTGCGGATCCTGTTGGATCGCCTCCTGATAGATGCGAATTATCTCGCTCGGTTCCCCGAGTTCCAGGTGCAGCTCTTCCAGGCGATGCAGCAGAATGATATTGCGGGTCTTGGCGAAGACTCGTTCCAGGATGTCGGCCGCGCTCTTCGTCTTGCCTTCGTGGATCAAGATCTCGCCCAAACCGATGTAGGCAGGCAAAAACCCGCGGTCTTTCTTGATGGCGCCCCGAAAATAGCGCCGGGCCTTCTCGGGATGGCCGCGTTCAAGCAGTTGGCGGCCGACTTCGTAGTGGCACCCAACCAGGAGCGCCGCTTCAGCCTTGGCGTCGGCAGCGGGCAGGGAGGCTTTTACCAGCCGTTGCTGCACATCCAACGCGTCTACCCATTTTTCAAGGCGGATGAGGAGATCGCGGCGCCGAATCAACGCCGTGAGATGGTCGGAGTCGATCCGGAGGACATCTTGGAGCGCCTGGAGGGCATCCTCGAAACGCTTGGCGCCTTCGAGGTCCGTTGCCAGCTCCAACAGCACCTCCACATCCCGCGGGGCTACCCGGTTGGCTGACTGGTGCAGCCGGATCGCCTCCACGTAGTTGTGCTCCGCACGGTAGAGGTTCCCTAGCCAGATCAAGGTTTCCACGCGGTGCGGGTCGATAGCGAGGGCTTTCTGGAAGATGATCTTGGCGTCGCCTATCCGTTTGGACAGGAACGCGTGCGTCCCCTCCTGGTGCAGCGAGGTCACTTTTTCCTGCCGCCGCTGTTGTCGGGTGCTTTGCCAGGTGCCGATGAGATGGGTGGTTTCCCGAATGCCCACCGTAATGGTGACGATCAGTGCCCCGACGGCCATGGAGACCAGGACGAGTGTGACCGGACTGACATCGAAGGCGTCCGTGGCGCTGGTGTGAACGGTGACGGTGCCGGGATTCAGCTCGCGGAAATAGCCATAGAAGAGGATCCCGACCGTCGTCAGGAAGATTGTCAGCAGCAGTCGCAGCATGATGCGGCCTAGCGCGTTAGACGAGCCGTACGAGGTTTGGCCGTTCGGACGGGCTTCTTGGGAACGCCGGGTTTGGGCTCCGCGGGGATCCGCACGCGTTTGGCGTCGGCCCACAGTTTCTCAAGCCCGTAATGTTCCCGCACGGCATGATGGAAAATATGAACGACGACATCGCCGAAGTCCATGACAATCCATTTTGACGTGTTCGCCCCCTCCATGCTGATCGGAGGCGCGCCTTGTCGTGACAGTGTACCGTCGACGGCATCGGCAATTGCCCGAACCTGCCGCTCCGACTCGCCGGAGCAGAGCACGAAATAGTCAGCAAGCGAGGTTACCTTCTCGACGTGCAACACCACAACATCGATGGCTTTCTTGTCCAGTGATGCTCTGGCAATGGCGAGCGCTTTAGCCTTGGGATCGAGTGGGATTGTGTGACTCCTGATAAAGACGTGCGTGGATTATATAGCGTTCAACCGGGGGCGGCAAGAGACCTTCCGTCCCCAGGCCCCGGGCCACGCGTTGCCGGACCATGGAGGCAGAGACCGGGCAGGGCGGGATGGTGAGGAGCGTCAGGGTGCGGTCTGGGGAGAGAGGGAGGATGACTGACTCGAGTCGCCCCTCATCCATCGCGTGAAGCCTGGCCGGATCGGGGGTGGGAAGCACCCCGAGCGTGGAAAGCCGGCTGAACCGGACGCCCGGACGCGAGACCACGACGAAGTGGCAGAGGGCCAGGAGTTCAGCGGCGCGATGCCACGTACCGATATCCAGGAAGGCGTCGAGGCCCAAGCAGAAGTGCCACGGTGTCGCTTCGCCGGCTTTGGCGCCTAGCTCAGTGAGCGTATCGATCGTGTACGAACGGCCGGTTCGCCGGACTTCAAGGTCGGAAACAGCGCATCCCGGTTCGCCCTGGATGGCCAAGCGGACCATGGCCAAGCGGTCGGCGGCCGGGGCGAGGTCCTGGTGGCGCTTATGCGGAGGGTCACCGGTCGGAACGAACAGGATGCGATCGAAGCCAAGGCGGGAGCGGATCTCCCGGGCCAGCGCCAAGTGACACCGATGAATCGGGTTGAACGTGCCGCCCAGGATCGCGATCTTTTCGGAGGATACGCGCACCGGTCGCCTACCGGAGGATGACGAGGTTGTCCCGATGGATCACTTCGTCATACTCCTGCTGCCCGAGCGTTTGGCGAATCTCGGCTGTCTTTTTCCCCTTGATCTGCCCGAGCCTGTCCGAGGAAAAATTCACGAGGCCTTTGGCGATTTCCCTTCCCTGGTGGTCCAGGCAGGCCACGGCATCGCCCGCCTCGAATTCTCCAGCCACCGAGACGATTCCGGAGGCCAGCAGACTCTTGCCGCGTTGCACCAATGCATCGACGGCGCCTTCGTCCAGTCCGATGGTGCCGCGAGGCCGGAGGGTGAACGCGATCCAGTGTTTCCGGCTGGAAAGCCGCTGCGCGCTCGGGAAGAACAGGCTGCCTCCTGGGGCGCCGCCGAGCACCCGGGCGAGCAGGCCGGGAGTTTGGCCGTTGAGGAGCAGGGTGGCCACGCCATAGTCCGCCACTTTTTTCGCCGTGCGCACCTTGGTCACCATCCCGCCGGTGCCTTCGAAGGAGGATGAATTCCCGGCGAGCCGTTGGATGTCCTCGGTGACCTCAGGGATGTCGGGAATCAAGGTGGCCTCAGGGTTGTGGCGAGGGTCGGCGGTATAGAGCCCGTCGACGTCGGACAAGATCACCAGCAGGTCGGCGTCCACCAGGTGGGCGACCTGTCCGCCGAGCGTGTCGTTGTCGCCGAAGCGAATTTCGTCGACCGCGACGGTATCGTTCTCATTGATGATCGGGATGACGCCAAACTCGAGCAGGGTCGTGAGCGTGTGCCGCGCATTGAGAAAACGGCGGCGGTCGGCGAGGTCCTGGTGCGTGAGCAGAATTTGGGCGACGGAAAAGCCCTGGCGCTCGAAGGCCTTTTCATAGGCCCACATCAATCGGCTTTGCCCGACTGCTGCCGCTGCCTGCTTGACCGGCAGGCTCTTCGGATAGGTAGGGAGGCCGAGTTTCTTGATGCCTGACACGATGGCGCCGGATGTGACCAGAAGCAACTCGCGCCCTCCCTTGCGGAGCGCCGCCAGTTCCGTACAGATCCGGTCGAGCCGGTCTTCCCGCAAGCCCTGCTCGCGGGAGGCGATCAGGCTGCTGCCGACTTTGACCACGATCCGTTTGGCGTGGGTCAGGAGTTGCTCGCGCATGGCACCTTTCGCAATTGGCGGACTTGCGTGCCGAGGAACCGCACCAATTCATCCAGACCCTCTCGGGTCGCGGCGGAAATGCCGAAGCAGCGGAGCCGCTTGGTCTTACAGTAGTGACGAAGCGCCGCCCAGCGCGTCCCGTCTCCCTGGAGGTCCAGTTTCGTGCCGACCACCGCAAAGGGCCGCTTCTTGAGCGTCGGATCGTAGGCGATGAGTTCTGTGCGCAAGGTCTCAAAGGCACTGACCGGGTCCTCCGGACTCCACTCCGAAATGTCGATCAGGTGAAGGAGCAGGGACGTGCGCTCGATATGGCGGAGAAACTGTTGTCCCAGCCCCTTGCCTTCATGGGCGCCTTCGATGAGCCCCGGGATATCGGCGACCACGAACGACTGCTCATGGTCAACACGCACCACGCCCAGGTTCGGCACTAAGGTGGTAAAGGGGTAGTCGGCGATCTTGGGTCTGGCGGCGGAGATAGCCGCGATCAGCGTGGACTTGCCCGCATTGGGAAATCCGATCAGCCCCACGTCGGCCAACAGCTTGAGCTTCAACCGGAGTTCGCGGGTTTCACCGGGGCGACCGGGCTCACAGCGGGTGGGGGTCTGGTTGGTCGAGGTGGCGAAGTGGGTGTTGCCGCGGCCCCCGTGTCCGCCTTGGGCTACGATGCAACGTTGCCCGTCCTCCGTCAGATCGGCAACTGGTTCGCCCGTTTCCTCGTCGAGAATCAGGGTGCCTACGGGAACGGGGACGACCACGTCGTCGGCCGTCTTGCCGTGCTTGTTCCGCCCTTGGCCGGGGGCGCCAGGTTTCGCTTCATAGTGCTGCTGATAGCGCAGGTCGAGCAGCGTGGTGAGACGATGGGAGGCTTGGAGGACTACCGAGCCGCCGTTTCCTCCGTCTCCGCCGTCGGGACCCCCACGAGGCACAAATTTCTCGCGCCGGAAACTGCAGACGCCATTGCCGCCGTTGCCAGCCTGGACATGAATATGGGCTTCATCGACAAACATTGGCGCGATCCTTCATTCTGCCGTCTTGGCGTGACAGGTCGAACCCCCGGTGCCTAGTTGGGGCGGCCCACGATTGAAACAAAAAGGAATGTGGATTGTCTAGCGGGCGTGCTCGAACCTGAGGGGAGTCCTGCAGGCTCGCGATCTAGGAGGAAGAACTGGGTACGATATGGACCTTCTTCCGATCACCGCCGGAGAACTGGACGACCCCGTCGACCTTTGCGAACAACGTATGGTCACGGCCGATGCCAACATTGAAGCCCGGGAAAAACTTCGTGCCGCGTTGGCGGACAATAATGCTGCCGGCTGTCACCACCTGGCCCCCATAGGCCTTGACCCCCAGGTACTGGGGGTTACTGTCGCGCCCGTTACGAGAAGATCCGCCACCTTTATTTGTTGCCATGCTTCAGCCCTACTCTTAGCGTGTTTCGATGCCGGTGATGCGCAATTGCGTAAATGACTGCCGATGCCCACGGGTGCGGCGATAATTCTTTCGGCGTTTCTTCTTGAACACCATGATGGAGCGCGAGCGGCCTTGACGAACGATCTCAGCCGTCACACGCGCGTTCTTGACGGTCGGCTGTCCAACCAGAATGCCCTTGTCCCCATGGACCAGGTTCACTTCCGTCAACGAAACCGCGGCTCCCACTTCTCCGTCCACCCGTTCAACCTGTACCAGGTTGCCGGGCGCCACACGATACTGTTTTCCACCAGTCGTCACAATAGCGTACATAGCCATCCACTTCCTTCAAAAGAGAGACCGAACCGTGTACCACGATTTGAGGGGGTCTGTCAATCAACCAGCTCCTCTCTCATGATCTTCGCACGCGCTCGTCTCGCGTTGACAGAGCCGTGAGCCGCATTATACAAGGACGAACCGGCAGCGGAAAGCATTCAGCCCCCTCCCCGAAGGAGATTCCCAGGATGCAACCCAGCGACAAGATCTGGATGGACGGACAGCTAGTGAATTGGCAGGACGCGTCGGTGCACGTGCTGACGCACTCGCTTCATTATGGCTTGGCGGCATTCGAAGGGATCCGCTGCTATCAGGGGAAGGCGGGATCCAATATTTTCCGATTGCAGGAACATGTCGATCGTCTGTTCGAATCGGCCCATATTGCCCTGATGCCGATGCCGTACGATCGGAAGCAGGTGGCCGAGGCGATTGTGGAGACCGTCCGGGCGAACCGGTTGGAGAGTTGTTACATCCGTCCGCTCGTGTATATCGGCTACGGAGCGATGGGAGTGTATCCGGGCGACAACCCCATCCGGCTGGCCATTGCCGCATGGCGATGGGGGGCCTATCTGGGCGAGGACGCGCTCGCGAAGGGCATGCGGGCCTGCGTGTCGTCCTTCACGCGGCATCATGTGAATGTGTCGATGACACGTGGCAAAATATCCGGCTACTACGTCAACTCCATTCTGGCGAAGCGAGAAGCCAAGGCGAACGGCTACGACGAAGCCATCCTGCTGGATCCTGAAGGTTATGTGGCGGAAGGGACAGGCGAAAACGTGTTCATCGTGCGGCGGGGGCGCCTCATCACCACCCCGCTGACCTCCATTCTGGAAGGGATCACACGGAATTCCATCATGCAATTGGCGCGTGAGCGCAACATCCCCGTGGTGGAGGAGCGATTTACACGAGACGCGATGTATGTCGCGGAGGAAATGTTCGTGACGGGGACCGCTGCCGAATTGACCCCGGTGCGCGAAGTCGATGGCCGCCAAGTGGGCGCGGGAAAACCGGGGCCCATCACCGCCGCCCTCCAGCAGGCATTTTTTTCCATTGTCCGTGGCGAGGATCGTTCGCACGCCGAATGGCTCACCCCGGTCTAGCCGCTCTCGGGCAACCAGCCGACGACAACGTGTGGTAAGGAGTCGAGAGGCGGACTACTTCGCGCCCGCGCCGGCAGGTGCCGGGGTGCTGTCCGCCGGCTTGGTGTCGGCTGTTGGCGCCGCGGCCGGCTTTTTATCGAGGTCGATCACGGTCGAGGCCATGTTGTTCTGCTTCGCGAGGATGGCCAGACTCAGGGAGGTAATCATGAAAATCGAGGCGAAGACAATCGTCAGCTTGCTGAGGAAGTTGGCCGGTCCCCGGCTCCCAAAGACGGTCTGACTCGATCCACCGAAGGCCGCGCCGATTTCCGCGCCCTTGCCTGCCTGCAGCAAGATGGCTCCGATCATGAACAGACAGGTGATGACGTGGACAATGACGACGAACGTGTACATGCGCGGATGTCCTCTAGTTGGTAGATTCGGCGATCATCACAATCTTAGCAAACGCAGCGGGATCGAGACAAGCACCGCCCACTAATCCGCCGTTGATGTCGGGGACGGCAAGAAACTGGGCAATGTTGGCGGCGGTGACGCTGCCGCCATAGAGAATGGGCACCTCGGCGGCGCAGTGCGCGTTCCATGCCGAGGCGATTACTTGGCGGATGTGGTGGTGGACGGCCGCGGCTTGCTCCGGGGTGGCGGCTTCTCCCGTCCCGATCGCCCAGACTGGTTCGTAGGCAAGGCGGAGCTGCGGCCACTGTTCGGCCGGGACGCCCCGCAAGCCCTGGGCTAGCTGGCGTGCAATGACCCCGTCTGTGCTTCCGCGCTGACGTTCTTCTCTGGTTTCACCGACGCAGAAGATGGGCGTGAGGCCATGACGGAGCAGGGCGTGGACTTTCTTGTTGATGACTTCGTCCGTTTCGCCCAAGAGGTGCCGCCGCTCGGAATGTCCCACGATGACATAGCGGCAGCCGAGGTCCTGCAACATGGGAGCGGAAATCTCGCCGGTAAAGGCGCCGCGGTCTTCCCAGAACACATTCTGAGCGCCCAGCATCACCGTCGACTGGAGCGTGGCGAGCGTCTGGGCTACCGACGCGAGCGCGGTGAAAGGCGGGGCCATGACGACGTCGACACGGGTGGTCTTGGGTGCGGCGGCGGAAAATTGGCGAACGAGATCGACGGCCTCAGTGGCCGTCTTGTTCATTTTCCAATTGCCGGCGATGAGAAATCGTCGCATGAGGCAAGGCGAGCAGCCGTGGATCGACTGGTAGCTCAGTCCTTCCGATCCGGAAGGGCGGTAAGCCCGGGCAGTTCTTTTCCTTCCAGCAATTCGAGCGCCGCGCCGCCACCGGTGGAGATGAAGGACATGCTGTCGGTTTCCCCCGCGCGATGCACGGCCAGTGCCGTGTCGCCGCCGCCGACGATCGTGAGTGCATAGGCATTGGCGACAGAGTGGGCCACCGCGAGCGTGCCTCTCGCAAAGGCATCGATTTCAAAGACGCCCATTGGACCGTTCCAGAGGATGGTCTTGGCGTTTTGCACGGCCTCGCTGAACAGCTTGACTGATGCGGGGCCGATATCGAGCGCGTACCAATTCTTCGGGATTTCCTGGATGGGGACGATCTTGGTTTCCGCTCCCGGTTCGCGGCTGGCGGCCACGACGCAATCCACCGGAAGGTAAAACTTCACCCCGCGGGAAAAGGCATGTTCTTGGATGCCCCGAGCGAAGTCGAGCATGTCGTTTTCGACCAGGGAATGACCGATTTCATACCCCATGGCCTTGATGAAGGTGAAGGCCATGCCGCCGCCAATGATGACTTTGTCCACCCGTTTCCCGAGATTCTCAATTACCCCGATCTTTCCGGATACCTTACCGCCTCCGAGGATCGCGACGAATGGCCGAACGGGATTGGCCACGGCGCCTTCGAGGTATTCGATTTCTTTCTTGAGCAGATACCCAGCCGCGGAGGTCTTGATGTGTTTGGTAATGCCGACGATGGAGGCATGCGCCCGGTGAGCGGCTCCGAACGCATCATTGATGTAGACATCACCCAACGAGGCCAGCGCCTTGGCGAATTGGTCGTCGTTTTTTTCCTCGCCCGCATGGAAGCGGAGGTTCTCCAGCAGCAGTACGTCGCCCGGCTTCATCTTCGCGACTAACGCTTCTACCCCAGGGCCGATGCAGTCGGGCGCGAAGACGACTTCCTTTCCCAGCAACCGCTGTAGGCGCTTGGCGACCGGCGCAAGGCTGAAGTGGGGGTCCGGCGCATTCTTGGGACGGCCCAAATGCGAGCACAAGATGACCTTGGCGCCTTCGTCGACCGCCCGGTTGATGGTGGGGAGCGTGCCGCGGATGCGCGTATCGTCCGTAATCTGCAGCGCGTCGTCCAAGGGGACGTTGAAGTCAGTCCGGATGATGACCCGTTGCCCCTTGAGGCTGATGTCGTCAATGGTCTGCTTGTGCAGGTTCATCGGCACTCCCTTACAGCTATAGCCCGAGGGCGCCTCCGGCTCGCGCGGAGGGAGAGGGCGCTTCGGTCTGATGGTGGTGACGGACGATCAGCCCTTCGACGCGACCCACTTGATCAGATCGCGCACCCGGCACGAATAGCCCCATTCGTTGTCATACCAGGCGATGACTTTGACCATGCGTCCGTCAATGACCGTGGTCAACGTTGCGTCCAGGGTGGCCGAATGGGCATCGCCTTTCTGATCGATCGAGACGATCGGGGCTTCGCAGTACTCCAAGATGCCCTTCAACGGGCCTTCGGCGGCTTTCCGGAATGCCGCGTTGATGGCCGCGGCATCGCAGTCTTTTTCTGTTTCGAGCGACAGGTCCACCAGTGAGACGTTGGGTGTCGGCACGCGAATTGCCATGCCGTCCAACTTGCCTTTCAATTGTGGCAACACCAGGTGCAGAGCTTTGGCCGCGCCCGTGCTGGTCGGGATCATCGACATGGCGGCAGCTCGGGCCCGGCGCAGATCCTTGTGCGGGAGATCCAGGAGTTGCTGATCGTTGGTGTACGAGTGGATCGTCGTCATGACCCCGTGCTTGATGCCGAACGATTCCATCAACACTTTTGCGACCGGTGCCAGGCAGTTGGTTGTGCAGGAAGCATTGGAGAGAATGCTGTGCTTGGCCGGATCATATTGCTGTTCATTCACCCCCATCACCACGGTCAGATCGGGATCCTTTGCCGGAGCTGAGATGATGACACGCTTGGCACCCGCCGCCAGGTGACGGCCCGCGCTTTCCCGGTCCGTAAAACGGCCAGTCGACTCGATGACGTACTCTACTCCCAAGTCTTTCCACGGCAGTTCCTTGGGGTCCTTCTTGGCGAGGACCTTGATTTCCTTGCCGTTGACGATGATCGCGTCTTCCCGATGGGACACCGGGACCGGCAGGCGGCCGTGGACCGAGTCGAATTCGAGCAAATACGCCAGTGTTTTCGCGTCGGTCAGGTCATTGATGGCCACGATCTCAATCGACGGATCGTTGAGACAGGCTCGCAGCACGTTGCGCCCGATGCGACCGAATCCATTAATCCCGACACGAATAGCCATGACGAAGCACTCCTCAAAAATCGTGAGTAAAATCAGAGAACTATCGCGGATGGTACTGGCCGGCTTCAGGCGAGTCAAGTCTTTCGATAGTAGGGGGCCTCGGGCCGCGTCCCGGGCGCATGGGCTTCAAGTCGTTCTCCGTCGAAATTTGATAGGATGGGTTCCGCCATGATGCCGACGACTCCTGCGCAGCCGGATTCCGGAATCTCCCGGGACACCATTCAAGCCCTCGAATGGGACCGTGTCCTCGAGGCCTTAGCCCGGTGCGCCCGCTCGTCGGCGGGGGCCGCCCGGTGCCGCGCGTTGCCGCTTGATGCATCCCTGGAGGATGCGCGCGTGCGATTGGCAGAGACCGATGAAATGCGACGGCTGCAGACCGGCACGGATGTGTTCCCCCCGTTGGATGTGCCCGACCTCCGCGAAGTGTTGGGTCGGGTGTCCAAAGGCGGAACGCTCGATGCAGGCGAACTGCGGGATCTTGCCCGGTTGCTTGCGCTTGCTGAGGAGGTGGTGCGCTATGTGTCCCGGCATCGGGCAGAGGGTCCGGCGTTGGCTGCCCTTACGACACCGCTGCCCTCGTTGAGCACGCTGACGACCCTTCGGGCTGATATCGAATGGGTCGTGGAGCTTGACGGCACGATCAAGGAGTCTGCGTCCCCCGAGCTCCGCCGCCTCAGTCAGCAGGTTCATGATCTGAAGCAACTGATGCGGCGGCGATTGGAGGCGATCCTCCACTCCGCACGGTACGAGGGGGTGCTGCAAGAGCAGTACTTCGCGCAACGGGAGGGACGGTATGTCGTGCCTGTCAAAGCCGAGATGCGCACGGCGATTCCAGGCATCGTGCACGATGTGTCGGCGAGCGGTGCCACCGTCTTTCTTGAACCGCGGGAATTGGTGGACTTGAACAATGGGATTAAAGTCGGGGAATTGTCGGTTGAACGCGAGGTGCGGCGCATCCTGTATGAGTTGGCCCAGCTCATCTCAGGGCAGGCAGAGTGGATCGTGGAGGTCCAACGGGTTCTGATCGAACTTGAAGTGGTCCAGGCCAAGGCGATGCTGGCCGGTCGAATCGGCGGACGGCATATCCCCCTCAATGATGAGGGGCGCGTGCGAGTGCTCAACGCGCGCCATCCGATTCTCGCCCTATCCCGGACGACGGTGGTGCCGAACGATGTGGTGCTCAGTGGCGAGGCGCGCCTCATGGTGATTTCCGGTGCGAACACCGGCGGCAAGACGGTGACGTTGAAACTGGTGGGCTTGTTCGCCCTCATGGTGCGCGGCGGGCTGCTCGTGCCCTGCGACGAAGGGTCGGAGATGGCCTGGTTCGAATCCATTTACGCGGACATCGGCGATGCCCAAGACCTGGCGAAGGACCTCTCGAGCTTTTCGTCCCATGTCATGCGGATGATTCGGTTGTTGGGGGCGCTGGGGACGGTCTCGAATCAGCCGCCCGCTCGCTGGTTGGTGTTGCTGGATGAACCGATGACCTCGACCGATCCGGCGGAGGGGGCGGCGTTGGCCCAGGCGTTGCTGCGGCGCTTGGCGCAGAGCGGAGTCACGGGATTGGTGACGACCCACTATATGGAGCTCAAACTCCTTGCCCAATCGGCGCCAGGATTCGTCAATGCGAGCGTGGAGTTCGATGTGGTGCGCCTGGCCCCGACCTACCGACTGATCCAGGGGGTGCCCGGTGGTTCGTCCGCCATTGAAATCGCGGGCCGATTGGGGATGGATGCCGCCCTTCTGGACTGTGCGCGGGAGTGTTTGCGGACGGACGATTTGGCGCTGGAGCGGCTGTTGAACGATCTGCAGCACAAGCAGCGGCAGGCAGCCGAGGAGCTGGAGCGGGTGGAAGCGCTGCGTCGGGAAACCGAGGAGGCGGCGCGTGAGGCCGCGCGGGTGGCGGATCAGTTGCGCGAATCGGAGGCGGCGGAGCGCCGGCTGGCCAAGAAAAAGGTGGCGGAGGACGCGCAACGAGCTCGGGCGGCCATTCAGACCGCGTTGGATGAATTCAAGCGGGATCGGAGCGCGGAGCGGGCCAGGGCGGCCAAGGCAAGAATTGCGGAGGTGGAATCGGAACTGGCCGCGGCGGCTCCCCCCGCGCCGGGCGTGCCGCTGGAGAGTCTGGCCGCCGGAGATGAAGTGGAAGTGGTCGGTTTGGGACGACGCGGCATCTTGCTGGAGGCCCCTGCGGGAAAGGCGCGTGTCCGGGTGCGGATGGGGACCGCGGACATGTCCGTTCCCCTCTGCGGCCTCGCGGGCCTCTCGCGTGGCGGCGCTCCGACGTCTGCCGCCGGACGCGTCTCCGGCACATCAGGGGCACGGCACTGGGCGGCCGGTCCGACCGTGGAGCCCGATCTTGTCGTCGATGTGCGCGGGCTCGCGGCGGATGAAGCCCTGGACGCCGTGATCGCCCGATTGGACGAGGCGGTGATGGGCGGCGCGCCATGGTTGCGAATCATTCATGGACATGGAACTGGGAAGTTGAAAGCGGCAATCCGCGACTATCTTCGGACCTCCCCCTATGTTGCGGTATTTCGGCCCGGCGACCGCAGTGAAGGCGGGGATGGAGTCACGATGGTGGAACTGAAGCGGTGAGGCCTCCGTGCCCCACGCTTACGGGTGGGACGGTGTGTGCGGGAGATTCGACTCGGCCTGATCGCCGGGTACAAGCCGGCCCCCGGGAGGTTCCAGGGCGGAGGCGTTTGGAGTCCGGTTTTCTGTCTGAAATCGGGTGGGGAAGTAGATGACGAAGGTGGTGCCCACGCCTTCCTGACTGTCGACCTGCATCGTCCCGCCATTGTCCTCGATCAGTCGCTGCACGTTGGTGAGTCCCAGTCCGGTCCCATATTCCTTCGTCGTGAAAAACGGCTCGAAAATTCGGCGGATTTGCGTCGCGGGAATCCCGCAACCGGTATCCTGGATGGTCAGGGAGACCGCGCCGCTCGGAGCCTGGCCGGTCTTGAGCGTCAGGCGCCCGCCGTTGGGCATGGCTTCCCGAGCGTTGATCAGCAGATTGACGAGGGCCTCCACCACTTGGCCGGTGTCCACCAGAATCGGAGGCTGGTCCGGCGCACAGTCGATTTCCACCTGGATGTGTTCGTGTCCACCGAGGGCCTGCCACTGCCGGAGCGCCGAACGGAGGGGCGTGTCTGCCGGCACCATGGTGGGTTCCGGCGGTTTTTGCCGTGCGTACCGTAGGAAGTCATTGATTCGGCTCGTCAGCCGATCGACTTCCTCGATGATGTAGCGAGCTACCTCCTCCTTCACCGCAGGGTCGCGCCGGGCGTCCAGCACGAGTTGGGCGGAGCTGCGGATCACGCCCAACGGGTTGCGCAGGTCATGGGCCAGCGCTGCAAGCAGTTGCCCCACCGAGGCTAAGCGCTCTCGCCGTACGAGTTGGGCCTGCTGAGTTCGAATGGTGGTCATGCTGGATTCGAGCGCCGTCCGCATGGTTTGAAAGGCATGGGCCAGGTCTAGGATCTCGTCCGTCGAGGATGCATGTGGCGCCGGATCGGCACTACGGGACGCCGGCTCGGCATCGGAGACGGTCCCTGGCGCAAATTGCCGCTCGAGGTCTTCGGCCTCCCGCCGGAGCGCGTTGAGTGGCGCTACGAGCCGAGCTCCGACCAGTGAACCGGCCAGCGCCAGTCCGAGGACCAAGATGAGGCCGAGACTGCCGACCGTGGTCAGCAGCGAGTAAATCGGGGCGTAGGTTTCCTCGGCCTGCTGGCGGACAAAGGCATACCAGCGGTGTCCACCAAGACTGTTCGGTGTCAGCCGGTGTGCAAAGCGTACGGGAGCCGAACCGACGATGGTCTGGTGGTCGCCGTGCGCATCATCCTCCGCAACGAACCAGGCGGCCGTTTCGGTCGCCAGCTGGTCAAGCAGCGCCTTGTGGATCAGATGGTGCGTTGGGGGCAGCACCGGACAGATCAGGGGGGTGCCGTCGGTGTCGACGAGCATGCCGTGTCCGGTCTCCCCCACCCGGATGGTCAGCACGGTCTTCATGAGCAGAGTGCGGCGAACCAGCAGGCGTACCACGCCAGGTGGCGGCAGGCCGGATCGGCTAGGGAGCGGGACGGCGATCTCGAAGGCGTAGTCGAGGCCGTCGACCGTGGGGCGGAACGGACCGACATAGGCCGCGCCGCCTCCCGTCATCGTGTCGCGCCACCACGGCTGGTCGTGCTGGGAGGCAGATGCGCGTTCCTTCTCGCTGGTGGCCACAATGGCGCCAGTGGCGTCCGCCACCATGACAGCCAGATAGTCTTCCGATTGCGCGGCCCAGGCTTTCAGATAGGCATCCGACAGCAGCGCCGGGCGCATGGCCTGGAGTTGGGACGCCGCGGGGGGCTGCGGGGCCGACCCGACGGAGGGGGCCGGTAGCCAGCCCAGCGAGAGTCGGACTGCCTGCTCGATCTCACCGTCGACGGCGGTGGCGATGCGCAGGGCCGCCGAACGGGCGATCTCCTGGAAGCCGCTTCCGATGGACTGTTTCAGGCTGCGCGTGCTCGACCAGTAGGTCATGGCCAAAGCCATGATGCCCGGCAGGAGTCCGACGAGGAGGAGCGCGACGAGGAAGGTGCGTTGCAGCCGGGCTCGCCGCATGCGCGCCTCCTACCCGCTCTGCGAATCGGCCGCGAGGTGATGCTTGGCCAAGCGATAGCGCAGGGTGTTGCGTGTCATGTGAAGCAGGCGCGCGGCTTCGGAGATGTTCCCGTGACTGGCGTCGAGCGCTTCCTGCAGGAGGCGCTTCTCCAGGGCCTCGGCGGAGAGTCCCAGCGACAATAAGGACGTGGGTGCGGTTGCCGGTGGTGCCGATGCGCTGGTCGTGGGTGGGCCGATGTTGGGCGGGAGATGATCCGGGCGAACCTCGGCTTCACGGCAGGTGATGGTCAGCCATTCCACCAAATTGTGCAGCTCGCGCACGTTGCCCGGCCAGGCGTGTTGGCACAGCCGGGTCAAGGCATCGTCGGAAATCCGTTGCAGCCGAGAGCCTCGTTGCCGCCGCGCGGATTCCAAGAACGCCGTGAGGAGGGGCGGAATATCTTCCCGCCGATCACGGAGCGGAGGAATCCTGAGCTGGCACACGTTGAGACGGTAATACAAATCCTCGCGGAACCGTCCCTGCGTAATCAGTTCCGGGAGCGATTGATTGGTCGCGCCGATGACGCGAATGTCGACCGGGATGCTGCGGATGCCCCCTAGCGGTTCGATGTGGCGCGTCTCCAGCGCACGCAACAGTTTGACCTGTGCGGTGAGACTCAGCTCCCCGATCTCGTCCAAGAACAACGTGCCGCGGTCGGCCAGTTGGAATCGGCCTGGCTTCGACTTCTTCGCGTCCGTAAACGCGCCCCGTTCGTATCCGAACAGTTCGGATTCGAGCAGTGCCTCCGGGATGCCCGCGCAGTTCACGGCCACGAGCGGACCTCGGGCGCGTGCACTGGTGGCATGGATCGCCCGCGCCACCAGTTCCTTGCCGGTTCCGCTTTCACCGGTGATTAGGACGGTGGCGTCCGTTTGCGCGATATCGTACGCGAGGGCCTTCAGCTTGGTCATCGCGTCCGATACGCTGATGATCCGGTCAAAGCCGAAGTCGGCGTCGAACGTGGTGCGCATGGCCTGGTGGTCCTGGGTCAGCCGGCGGAGTTCGAGGGCCCGCGCGACCACGATACGCAACTCGTCGTTGTCGAGCGGTTTGGCGATATAGTCGTAAGCACCTTTCTGCATGGCCTCGACGGCCGACTTGACCGTTCCGTAGCCGGTGACGATCAGCACGGGCACCGCGGGGAGCGCGGCCTTGGCGGCTTCCAAAATGTGCATGCCGGTGATCTCGGACCCCAGTTGCAGGTCTGTGATGATGAGGTCGAGTGACGGCTGCTCGCTGATGGCCTGGAGGCCTTCCTGGCCGCTGGCCGCCATGCGGAGATCGTAGCCTTCCGGCTTGAGGATCAACTCGAAGAGCCGGCGCATGCGCGCTTCGTCATCGACGAGGAGAATGCTGGCAGGGCGCATCGAGCGAGCTCCCTGGTGTCGGCGCATGCCGCCACGGGCAGCGCTAGCGGGCCGGTTCGGCTTTCCAGAAAAAGACCGCGGTCATCCGTTTCGTCATCAGGTCATGGGACCAGCCGAAATAGGCGGTCGCCGAATGCACGAGATCCGACTTGTAGAACAGCAGGCGATTGAAGACGTTGGGGACCTCGATGTCTTCCTCCCACATGGTGAGGTCCATTTCCTTGAACCCCGGGATGTGGCTGAGACTCTCATAGGGACGCGGACAGGTGTTGCCGCCGAATGTCCCGTCTGGCAACCGGAGGCGATAGAACGAGGTGCCGGAATGTTTGGTCGGTGGATAGGGGTGCAAGTACAGCACCGCGGCGTAGTCGCAGAGCCGGCTGGAGTCTACGTGCGGCCGAGCAACCGCCTCACCGCCTCCCACCAACTGCACATAGTTGTAACTGGACATCCCGCCGTCCGGGTCGGCCTGAGGGCGGAGGGTACTGACGCCCGTGTGTGATTTCACGCACTGTTCGACGATGGCTAACTCGGCGGGTGTGAGGGCATTCGGGGCCCGCATGCCAGGCCAGGGTTCAGGGCGCCAGGGTGATCCGATGAGCCAACTGGATTTGTTGAAGCAGCGCTCCGCAACGGCGAACGGATTCGGAAGGATATGGTCCTGAATCCAGTAATCCTTTCCCAATTCCGGACGGCGATACGGGAGTATGGCGTGCTGCATGGTTCCTACGACGGCACCTCGTATGCTGCATCCATCATACGCCCCGGGGCTTGCCGGGGTCTACAGGGCGCGTGGCGGGAGGCGTGTGATCCGTTGCCGGCTGCCCGATCTGGTCCTGTACCAACCGGAGGTTTCGCTGAAAGCCCGCATAACGCGTGCGCCGAATCGGGCTCTCCACGGTCCGGGCCAGAAACTCCGGCTCGTTCCAGGACGACAACTCCGCCAGTGCCGGGCGCAGGGTCCAGACGCGGGGGGCCCAAGCGGGGTCTGTGGAGGGCGTAGCCTGTGTGTTGTAGGGGCAGACATCCAAACAGTCATCGCATCCGAAGAGGTGGGTGCCGATGTCGCGTGCGAGGTCGGGCGGCAGGTCCGCGCCCCGGTGCTCAATAGTGAGATACGAGAGGCAGCGGCGGGCATCGACGACGTAAGGCGTCGGCATGGCCTCGGTCGGGCAGGCTTGGAGGCAGAGAGTGCAGGTGCCGCACAGGTCGGTACCGGGCGGGTCAGGCGTGAGCGGTAGGGTCGTGAGGATCACTCCCAAGACCAGCCACGAGCCGTGTTCGGCGGATACGAGGTTGGAGTGTTTCCCGATCCATCCCACCCCCGCCTGCTGAGCCCAAGCCTTCTCCATGACGGGGCCGGTGTCGACGTACCACTTATGCGAAGCCTCCGGAGCGAGGGTGGTGAGCGTTTCCGTCAAACGGGTCAGCCGATCCCCCATGGTGAGGTGGTAGTCACGTCCCCAAGCATAGCGAGCAATGCGGCCCATGCCCGGGCCCTCATCCGGGTGCGCGCCACTGTCGTAATTGAGACCGACAACAATGACCGCGCGGCACCCGGGCAAGACCAGGCGTGGATCGGCGCGGCGTTCGGGCGTACGGGTCATCCAGGCCATCGTGGCGTGGTAGCCGGCGGACAGCCACGCACTCAAACGCGCGCGAAGCTGGGTGGGCAGGGAGGTCTCCGCGGAATCGCCGGTTGGGGGGCCGGCGTCGACAGCGGCCACGCCAACCACATCGAAGCCCTGGGCCAGGGCGGCAGTTTTGATCTGAGCGGTCAGCGACATGGTCGCGGGACCGGGAGCGACGGTCACCCGGGTGAGCAGTCGAGTTTGACGTGGAAGGAAGCCGAACATTGCACCGAATTGCATTTTGTGCAGGTGCCGACGATCCGGGTTTGCCAGTCGGTGCGCTTGGGGTCGAATCGGCAGGCCGTCTTGCCGCCCCGTGAAATCGTCGTCCATGGTTTGGTCGTGCCGGGAAAGGACGCGACCCGGCAGCCCTTGGCCATCGGGACGTCGCACTCCTGCGCCGGATCGCCCTTGGCCATCATGAAACTGCAATAGCGTTCCGTGGTGACGTGTGTGTCTTCCGGGGCCTGCGCCAGCGCCGGTTCCGGGCTGAAGGCGCTTGCCAGTACGAGCATGCCGAGGCCGAAGACCGCGGAGGGGAGTTTCCAGTAGGGGGGGGCGGTGGTCGTCATCATGGCCGGCATCCTATCATATCGGCGTGCGCCGCTGCATAGGTGAATCTTGCGAGCCTGGGGGCCGCGGCGTACAATCCCGCCGAATCCGCCCAGGCCATTCCCCGCCGGCCGTCGACGCACCGTATTCCTGAAGAGGAGAGGATATGCTGGCCACCAAGATCACGCAGAAGGAAGGCACCTTCTACTTCATCGCCTACAAGGCGCAGGATTTGCTGGACAAGGTGCGATTCACCAGCCGCTATTACTTTGAAGGCGAAGAAATCGCCGAAACCAGGATCGCCGAACATGACGAGGTGGCGAAGTTCATTGCCGGGATCGAGCGTAGCGACAAGGGCTTCCAGCGGTTGCTTAATCGCCAAAAAATCAAACAGATCGTCAATTTCTACGAGACCGTCGTGGCGCAGCCGATGATCCCGGGTACCGTCTTGCTGTTCACGGATGAGACGTTGCGGTTCCAGAAAATGGACGGGCAGGAGTCGATCGGGTATTTGAGCGAGCCGAAGGGGAAATATCTGGTCATCGATGGGCAACACCGCCTGGCCGGGCTGCACTTCTTCCGGGAGAAGCACCCCGACCACATCGGGCGCGTCGAGGTGCCCTGCGTGCTGTTTGACGGACGCAGCGCCGACTTTGCGACGGAGATGTTCGTGGTCATCAATTCCACGCATACGCGGATCAATCGGTCCCATCTGGTTGATCTCTATGAAAAAGTCTCGTGGGAAAGTCCGGAGAAGAAGTTCACGGCTAAGGTCGTGAACCTCCTGTATGAAGAACCTGATTCGCCGCTGCAGTACAAGATCAACCGGCTGGGCGGCCGCAGCAAGCAGGAAAAGTGGATTTTACAGTCTGAGATGTTCAACGAGTTGCTGAAGGTGGTGACTGCGCATCGGCGGTGGATGGAGTCGCACCTCGGGATGAAGCCGCAGAAGTGCTACGCACTCGTGCGGGATTATTTCAAGGGCGTCAAAGACGTCATGCATGAGATCTGGGGGCAAAACGAGCGGTATATGTTTACCCGCGACGTCACGCTCAAAGCGTTGATCCGGGTGCTGGACGACCTTATCGTCGATCGCAGGCTCTTCAGCGACTGGGAACTGGAGCAGTCGCCCAAACCGTTTGCGGCGTTGCTGCAACCGTGGGCCAAGCTTAGCAAGGAATTCCGGGCCGACGGCTTCTACGAGCGCTTTGCGGCCAAGGGGCAATTGGAACGGGTGCGAAAAATTCATCAGCGACTTCTGGATGCCCTCATGAAACTGGGGGGCTAGAGGGGGAGCCATGCACGTGTGGAAAGGGATGGTTGCCCTAGCGGCCTGGGTGGCTGTCGGGGGACTAGCCGTCGGGTTATCGCTCGCGAAGGCCGAGTCCGGGCTGCCGGCCGGCGCCACCCTGGACGTGGAGACCGATCCCGACGGCGGAGTCCGCGCGCACGCCGTCCTCGACCTTCCAGCAACCATTCCGATCGTGGAGCGGGTGCTGACCGACTATGCCAGCTGGCCACAGTTGTTCGAGAGTCGAATGCGGATGACCAGAATCGAGCCGGTCGGTGATCGCGTCATTACCGAACTCTTCGTTGCCCACCCGATTCTGCCGGGAGAGAGCCGGCTGCTGAGCGAGAATCGACGGCAGGCCGATGGGCGATTGACCACCACGCTGCTTGGCGGCGACTTCAAGAAATATGCGAGGGCTTGGCACTTGTCGATGCGCAACCCGGGACGCACCCACGCGGAATTCGATCTTCTGATGCAGGCCGACACGTTGGCTCCTGACTGGATGGTTGCCATCGCGCTTCGCAAGGAGCTCGAAACCCATTTCTCACGGTTGGTGGCTCGGATCGCCAAAGAATCAACCCAGCCGTAGACATGAGGGGCCGCGCGAAGGTGTGCAAGTAGGGTCAATGGGGGCCCAGTCCGACACTACGGAGGCTGACCCGCCCGCTTAGGGCGACACGGGCAGACACGTCGGCTGAAAACCAATACTTGGGGATTCTCCCTGCCCGCTTGCTGGTGGGTTCGAACCGTGCTCGGGAGTCGCGTGCTGACAGTCGAGGGGCGCTACCGTGGAAATGAACACTCCACCAGCTCCGCCCCGGCCAGTCCCTGCTTGACCATCGCATCGATTTCGAGTGCACGCTCGATCTTTTCGATCGCCGCCAGATTGGTTTTGGTGCTCGGGTGCGGCGGGACGAAGAGCCGACAGCAGTCTTGATCAGGTTCGATCGACGTCTCGAAGCTGCCGAGCCGTCTGGCTTCGTCGGTAATTTCGATCTTGTCCATGCCGATCAAGGGGCGCAGGATGGGGAGCGTGGCCGCTTGCTGGACGACGGTCAAGTTCTCGGGTGTCTGCGAGGCGACCTGCCCTAAGCTGTCGCCGGTAACGAGCGCCCAACAGCCTTCCGTCCGAGCCAACGCTTCCGCGATGCGCAGCATCATCCGCCGGTAGAGGACGATGCGGAAGGGAGCCGGGGCGCCGACGACGATCTGGCGCTGGATCTCCCCGAAGGGAACGAGATACAATCGCGAGGTCAGCTGGTATTGCGTCAGCAGGTGGGTCAGCTCGCGGACCTTCTCCTCAGAGGCGCGGGTCACATAGGGGCGCCCGTGAAAATGGATAAACACGGCGCGGCAGCCGCGCTTCATCATGCGATACGCGGCCACCGGCGAATCGATGCCGCCGGATAACAGGCATGCCACGGTTCCGCTGACACCCACGGGAAGCCCGCCGGGTCCCGCCTCTCGGTCGACAGCGATGTACGCTTCCTTCGCAATCAGTTCGATGTGGACCACGAGTTCCGGCGTCTTGAGACTCACGCGCTTGCCCGTGGCCGTGCAGACATGCGCCCCGACGGTTTGTTCGATTTCCACAGAGGTCCAGGGAAACCGTTTGTCCGCGCGTTTGGCGCTCACACGAAACGTTTCGAAGGTGCGGCCACGAACCAGCGAGACGGCGGTGTCGATGATCGGCGTCAGGTCGGGCTGGGTGACATCCATCCGCACGGCATGCGCGAGCACCACATGGGTACACCCGAACACCTGGGAGGCCCGCCCCCGGACCTGTTCCCACGAGGCGCTGTCCGGCAATTCGATCCGAATGCGCCCGTTCAGGGCTTGGACCTGGCGAACCCCGAGATCCCGAAGGCATTGGCGCAGATGTTCGACCAGCCGATTTTCAAAGAACGGGCGATTCCGTCCCTTCAGGGCCAGTTCGTGATAGTGGACGATTAGGCAACGCATGCGTAAGTGGGGTGAGGGAGTGCCCTCGGGCGGGATGACGCTAATTACCTTCCAGCCACCGTTCGGCGTCGATGGCGGCCATACAGCCAGACCCGGCCGCCGTCACGGCTTGCCGGTACCGGGTATCTCGGACATCGCCGGCGGCGAAGACGCCGGGAATGTTCGTAGCGGTTCCACTCGTCGTGAGGAGATAGCCCTTTGCGTCCATCGCGAGTTGGCCCGTGAAGAGGTCGGTATTGGGGCGGTGGCCGATCGCCACGAAGACGCCCCCGCAGGCGAAGTCGCGGACCGCGCCGGTTGCGACGTGTCGGAGGCGGAGGCCCGTGACGAGGTCGGTCCCAAGCACCTCTTCGACGGCGGTGTTCCACACGAATTCGATCTTCCTGTTCTGGCGCGCCCGATCCTGCATGATTTTCGAGGCGCGTAGCGTGTCCCGGCGGTGGATGACCGTGACCTTAGCGGCGAATTTCGTGAGGAATAATGCTTCTTCCAATGCGCTGTCCCCTCCGCCGATCACGGCCAGCTCCTGTCCTTTGAAGAAAAAGCCGTCGCAGGTCGCGCAGGTGGACACCCCGTGCCCGGTCAATCGTTCCTCTCCCGGCACGCCCAAGTGGAGGGCCGAAGCGCCGGTGGCAATGATCACCGCCCGGGCCTCCATGGTCGCGCCTCCCCCGTGGACACGCAGGAGAAAGGGCCGGCGTTTGAAATCTACGGCGGAAACGTCGCCTGTGAGGAACTGTGTGCCGAACCGTCCCGCTTGCGTCCGCATCTCCTTCATGAGTTCGGGGCCCATGATCGGTTTGGCAAAACCGGGATAGTTCTCGACTTCAGTGGTGGTGGTCAGCTGGCCGCCTCCTTGCCAACCCTCAATAACAAGGGGCGACAAATTGGCTCGCGCCGTGTAAATGGCTGCGGTAAGGCCGGCCGGTCCGGAGCCGATGATGACGATCTGGTGCATGGCGCAATCTAGCACAGCCTTCCGAGAAACTGCACGGGTCGGAGCCCGCGTGCGTCAGGCCTGGGCCTGCATGTCGAGGAAGAGCCGGCGCACGAGTCGAGGGAGCCGGCGCAAGGGTGTGCGGCCCTCGATCGTCCAGTTGGCGAAGGCCCGTTTCCGGCGCAACGGCAGCTGACTCCGGATTCGACGCAGGGCCTCCGCTCTCGACAGGCCGTCGCGAAGGCGAAGCCGGGCGATCTGCGTGGCCTGGTCGGCGGTGACGAGGAGGATGCCGTCCATGCGGGTATGGGCTCCGGCCTCGATCAGGACCGGGGCGTCGTAGATGATGACGGCATGTGGATGGGTGCGCGCGATCTTCCGAGTCAGGCGGGCCTGCTCGCGCGCCACCCGTGGGTGCACGATGGCCTCCAGTCGTCTGAGCTGGGCGGGCGACCGAAACACGATCGAGCCCAGCGCAGTGCGATTGAGCGTGCCGTCGGCGCGGAGGATCTTCCGGCCGTAGGTCTTGACGATCTCCCGCCACGCCGGTTTCCCCGGTTCGACCACCTGACGGGCCAATCGGTCGGCGTCGATGACGTGGGCTCCACACCGTTGGAACAATCGTGCCACGGTGCTCTTGCCGGTTGCCACTCCCCCTGTGAGACCGACCAGCAGCATGGGGTGACCATATCATGCTCCGATGAATCGGCGCGATGGGCCGGTCGGTCCCACGGCTCCAAGTTGGGAGCCGCGTTGACTTCCGGCGGTGCTTGGCTGTATGACGCTGTGGGTATGCGCGCGATCTATTCCGGCATTCTGGTCGTTCTAGGGACCCTTGTGATGGGTGGGCTCGTTGGTGCGGACGAGCCGGCCGCTGCCCCGAAAGGTCCGCGGACCATTCAGGTGGCGCTCGACGGCACCGGCGAATTTACGTCGATTCAGCAGGCGCTGGATGCCGCCGGCAAGGGGGATACCATCCGCGTCAAAGCCGGAGCCTATCCGGAAGATGTCACGATCCACAGCAAGGACGGCGTGAAGCTGATCGGGGAGGCCGCCGACCGCGTGACGATTTTAGGCAAAGATCGGGTGGGTGTGCTCCATGTCGGGAAATGGCCCTATGGAGCGACGAATATCGAAATCAGCGGCGTGACCATCAATGAACACGGCGGCCATGCGGTGGGAATGTTCAACGGACGCGGGATCGTTCTGCGCGAATTGAAGATCAAGGGCATGCTGTTCGCCCAGCAGGTCCAGGATGTACGGGTGGAGCGGTGTGATATCAGCGGCAGTGAGACGACCGGTGTGCAGTTCGCCAATTCCCAGGGCGTGGTGATCGGCAACTATATCCACGACAGCGACCATGGTGTGAACGTGGCGGGCCGGAGCGTGGTCCGGATCGAACAAAACCTCATTGCCCGCCAGTTGTTTGACGCGGTGGTGGTCATGGACGATGGTCAGGCGACGGTGGCGAACAATACCTTCGTGAAGAACGGGGGCGGGGCGTCGTTTCTGGCGCGGTCGCACAGCGAGGTCACCGGCAATGTAGTGAGCCTGAACCAGGTAGGGTTCACGGTGGCCCCGACCAGTACCGTGGCCTTTTCCCACAACGCCCTCTCGAATACCCACGCCAACTATGCGCGGCCTGGGACGCCTCCCCAAGCGGCCCCGGAACTCGCGGTGGAGACAGATGTCTTGGCGAATCCGGGGTTCCTCGATCCGGCCGCGGATGATTTTCGGTTGCGCCACGACAGCCCTCTGCTGAATATCACCGGATTTGCGTATCTCGGTGCCTTCGCGCCCGTAGCCTCCGTGCAGTAGCGTTTCCGGGCCACCTTCGTTTCTACTTCAATAACAAGTATTTAGATTGTCTTCTCGTCGAAATCGAATCGTGTGCTATGCTTTCCTCAAGGGGCAAAATTGGGACGTGCCAACGGGTCCCGCCCTTGCCCGTGCTGGAATCGGACACGAGGAGACGCCATGGCGAGTTATCGACCGGATTTCGAAAAGGCCCGCGGCGTCAACGTCCCTTCGCTGGACGATATCGAAGCCGGCAAACTGGTGGGCGCGGTGGTGCCGATGTCCGAAAAGGCCCAAAACCAGCTGCGGGATAGTATCGAAGTGATCGATTATCTTCTGAACCAGGATAGTGTGACGTTCAGCTAGTCGCCAATCCCCAGCCCGCCGGGTATTCGTCGAGCCTCATGTGACGCCGTCATTTCACTCCATGTTCCCCACGCAGGTATCGTTGTAAGGCTTGTCCGGTTCGCGGGACCAAGTCCGTACGGGCTGGGTCGCAGGTCCGGTACGGCACAGGAAGGATGTCCGCAGGTATGTCGATTTCCGAAGAAGCCAGCCAGGTTCATCAGGCCGTCTTGGAGGCGTTACAGGAGGGGCCAGTTGAGTTGGAGGTCCTCCTGGCACGATTCCCCTGGCCGCAGCGCAATCAGGTTCTGCTGGCCATCGATAGTCTCAGTCGCCGTTCGGCCGTGCATCTTCAGCGGCCGGCAGCCGGTGGGTACGTGATCGCGCCCTGCTAGCCGGTCCCCAGCGACTCCAGCCGCGAATCCTTCTCCAGAGCCAACCTTCTGCCACACGGCGAGGGAACCCTCGCAGGGGCTTGCTTTGCCCGGTCGGCTGGACGCGGCTCTGCGGAGGGCATAGAGTCAGGGCACCCCAAGGGAAGGAGACACCACACCATGCCGCGCCCCACGAAGAGCCCTTCGCCGCTTCCCGCCGGTCCCGGCGCGGAACAACGCCGCCTGCAGGAAGACGCGCGCCGCCAACGACATTGGAAACGCTGGGGCCCCTATCTCAGTGAACGGGCCTGGGGCACGGTCCGGGAGGACTACAGCCCCGCTGGGACGGCCTGGGAAGATTTCCCGCATGATCAGGCGCGGTCCCGCGCGTATCGATGGAACGAAGATGGGCTGATGGGGATATCCGATCGGCATCAATACATCTGTTTCGCGCTGGCGTTGTGGAACGGACGCGACCCGATTCTGAAGGAGCGCCTGTTCGGGTTGACAGGAAATCAGGGCAACCATGGGGAAGACGTCAAGGAATACTACTTCTATCTCGATTCGACCCCCACGCATTCCTACATGAAGGCCCTCTACAAGTATCCCCAGGCGGCGTTCCCGTATCAGCGGTTGCTGGAGGAGAATCGGCGCCGGGGGCGCGGGGAGCCGGAATTCGAACTGGTCGATACCGGGATCTTTGACGAACATCGGTACTGGGATGTGTGTGTCGAATATGCCAAGGCCACTCCTGAGGATCTGTCGATCCAGGTTGAGGTAGTGAATCGAGGACCGGAGCCGGCCGAACTCACCCTCCTGCCCACCCTGTGGTTTCGCAATACCTGGTCGTGGGGGTTGGATGTCCGGCGGCCTCGGTTGCGGGAGGCCGGGACCGCGGAGGGCTGGAGCGTGGTGGAGTTGGTGCACGAGGTCTACGGCGCCCGCCGCCTGCTCTGCGATGAAGCTCCCCCGCTGCTCTTTACCGAAAACGAGTCCAATGCTCGCCGGTTGTGGGGGGACCCGGATGGACCGATCTACTGCAAGGACGGGATCAACGACTATATCGTCCAGGGCAATAGAGGAGCGATCAATCCCGATCGGGTGGGGTCCAAAGTCGCCGCACACTATCGACTCGCCCTCACGTCGGGCGAGTCGCGGACGGTTCGGTTGCGTTTCACGGATCGGACCGACTCGGAGACGCTGTCGCGGACCGACTTTCAACAAACGGTGCTGGCTCGCAAGGCCGAAGCGGATGAGTTCTATGCGCCGTTGGCGCCTCCCGGGTTGTCAACGGACGCTGTGCGTGTGCAGCGACAGGCCTTTGCCGGTCTGTTGTGGAGCAAGCAGTTCTACCATTTCGAAGTCAGCCGATGGCTCAAGGGCGATCCGGCCGGGCCGACTCCCCCGGAGAGCCGGCGGACCGGCCGCAACGCCGACTGGCAACATCTCTACAACGCCGATGTGATTTCGATGCCAGACAAATGGGAATACCCTTGGTATGCGGCCTGGGACCTCGCCTTTCACTGCATCCCGCTTGCGCTGGTCGATGCCACGTTTGCCAAGGACCAACTCATTCTCATGCTGCGGGAGTGGTACATGCATCCCAATGGACAAATTCCCGCCTACGAATGGGCGTTTGGGGACGTCAACCCGCCGGTCCACGCATGGGCGGCCTGGCGGGTCTACAAGATCGACAAGAAGCGTCAGGGGCAGGGCGATCGAGTGTTTCTGGAGCGAGTGTTCCACAAACTCCTGCTGAACTTCACCTGGTGGGTGAACCGGAAGGACGCTGAGGGCAAGAATATTTTTCAGGGCGGTTTCTTGGGGCTCGACAACATCGGGGTGTTCGACCGGAGCGCCCCGTTGCCGACCGGCGGGCACATCGAACAGTCTGACGCGACCAGTTGGATGGGTATGTATTGTTTGAACATGCTGGCGATCGCGCTGGAGTTGGCATCGGAGAATCGCGCCTACGAGGACGTGGCCAGCAAGTTTTTCGAGCACTTTGTCTATATCTGTCGCGCCATGAATCACCTGGGCGGGGAGAACATCGAGTTGTGGAACCGGGAGGATGGGTTCTTCTATGACGTGCTCCATCTGCCGGATGGTCACGTGATGCCGCTGAAGGTGCGGTCGATGGTGGGGCTGATTCCGCTGTTCGCCGTGGAAACGCTCGAGTCGGAAGTGGTCGATCGGCTGCCTCGGTTCAAGCATCGCCTGCAGTGGTTTATCGAACACCGTCCGGACTTTGCCGACCACGTGGAGACCCGTTCGGAGGACGGACAGGTGCGCCGATTTCTGTCGCTCGTCAATTGTCGACGGCTGAAGAGTGTGCTGCGATACATGCTGGATGAACAGGAATTTCTCTCGCCGTATGGAATTCGCGCGTTGTCGCAGGTGCACCGCGAACATCCGTATCGCCTGTCGGCGGGGGGCATGGAGTACCGTGTCGACTATGAGCCGGCCGAATCGGCCACGGGCCTGTTCGGTGGGAACTCGAACTGGCGGGGGCCCGTTTGGTTCCCGGTCAACTACCTGCTGATCGAGTCGCTGCAGAAGTTTCATCACTTCCTGGGGGATGACTACAAGGTGGAGTGTCCGACCGGATCGGGGAAGCCCATGCATCTCTGGGACGTGGCAGGGGAACTTTCCCGGCGGCTGATCCACATTTTTCTACGGGATGCGCAGGGGCGGCGGCCCCTCTATGGAGGAACGACGCTGTTTCAGCACGATCCACATTGGCACGATGGGCTGCTGTTCTACGAATACTTCCATGGCGACAACGGGGCCGGCATCGGAGCGAGTCATCAAACGGGGTGGACCGGGCTGGTCGCCAAACTGATTCAACAATCCGGGGAATAGGCGGATGCGATGAAATTTGGGGCCGACCTCTGTCAGGACCTGCCGCGGGCGCTCGATCTCGAGTGGCTGGAACCGAACGGACGCGGCGGGTTCGCTTCGGGCACGGTCGCGGGACCCAATACGCGCCGATACCATGCGCTTTTACTCGTGGCACGCCGGCCTCCGGTCGATCGGGTGGTGCTCGTCAATCATCTGGAGGAATGGGCCACTCTGGGCGAGTCGCGTGTGCCGCTCACGACGAATCTGTATCCGGGAGCGGTCCACCCAGAAGGGTATCGAAACTGTGAGGGGTTCGCCCTCGCCCCTTGGCCGACCTGGACCTATCAGTTCGGAGGGGGATCGCTCCGGCGGGAGATTTGCTGTGTGCATGGGCGGGACCTGGTCATTGTCCGCTGGACCGTCGCTGGGCTACTGCCATCCTCACTCCTCCTCACCGTTCGTCCGATGCTGACCGGCCGGGATTACCACGCGACCCACCATGAGAATGGCCAGGTGAATGAGGCGGTGGAGGACCGTGGGGATCGCCTCCGGTGGCAGCCCTATGCCGACCTGCCGGCTGTGCACGCCGTCCACAGGGGGCGCTATCAGCATGCGCCGGAATGGTTCCGGCACGTGCAGTTTCCTGTGGAACATGCACGCGGGTTGGATGGGGAGGAGGATTGGTGGTCACCGGGGGAGTTCACTTGGATGCTGGCTCCCGGACAGTCGGCGACGTTGGTGTTGACGACGGAGGCGGACGGGCCGCTCTCTGTCCCGAGACTCCTTGCGAGTGAGCGTGTACGGCGTCGCCGTGTGGCGGCGGGATGTCCCTCCGAGGACCCACTGGCGCAGGCTCTCTGGAGCGCAACGGATGCCTATCTCTGCGAGCGCGATCAAGGGCAGACGATCGTGGCGGGGTATCCGTGGTTCGCAGATTGGGGGCGGGACATCTTTCTGGCACTTCCCGGACTGTGTTTCGTGCCGGGACGGTTTCGGGTGGCCAAGCGGATCATCAAAGGATTTGCGTCGCAGGTGTCCCAGGGCATGATCCCCAACCGATTCCCTGATCGAGGTGAATCGCCGGAGTACAACACCATCGATGCGTCTCTCTGGTTCGTCCATGCGGTAGGGCGATACCTGGCCTCGACGAAGGATCTTGCCTTCGTACGTCGTGTCGCGTGGCCTGCCGTGCGGGACATTCTGGCTGCCTATCGTCGGGGTACTCGATACGGGATTCGGATGACTCCGGATGGACTCGTTGCTGGGGGAGAGCCCGGCATCCAGTTGACCTGGATGGACGCGAAGGTCGGTGAGTGGGTGGTGACGCCCCGCTATGGGAAGCCGGTCGAGGTCCAAGCGCTCTGGATTCGGGCCTTGGAAGTGGCGGAATCGTTGGCGACGCGTGTTGGTGAACCTTCGGCTGCGGGACAATATCGGGAGGACGCGCAGCAGGCGCGACAAAGTTTCCGCGACAAATTCTGGTATGAACCAGGGGGGTACCTCTACGACGTGATCGACGGTCCGGATGGCGATGATGCCTCGCTTCGACCCAATCAGCTGTTCGCCCTGTCGCTCGTCGATGAGTTGCTGCCGCTGGACCAGATGCGGCGCATCTTGCAGGTGGCCCGCAGTCGATTGCTTACGCCGTGCGGGGTGCGCACACTGGATCCAGACGACCCACGGTACTGTCCGCGCTACGAAGGAGGGCCTCGCGAACGCGACGGGGCCTACCATCAGGGAACCGCATGGCCGTTCTTGCTCGGTCCCTTCATCACGGCCTGGATCAAGGTCTTCGGGGCGACCGCGACAATTCGCAAAGAGGCGCGGTGTTGGCTCCAAGGGGTGGAGGCGCAGCTCTGGGAGGCCGGGTTGGGACAGGTGTCGGAGATTGTTGACGCGGAGCCACCGCACCGTCCTCGGGGCTGTGTTGCGCAAGCCTGGTCCGTGGCGGAGGTGCTGCGTGTCTTGATTGAGGATCTCAATGCTCCTCGACCGTCCACTGGCGGGCGAGCCGTCGGGGGGCCTGCAACACAGTCTCGTCGATCCTTGGCGTCGGTCTCGCGTCACAGCGGTGAGTCTAAACGGACATCTCGTTCCCCTCCCAGGTCACGATGATTGCCAAAGGCGTGAGGGGAGAGTTCCATCCGGCAATTCTTGTCTTGAGGTGGTTGGGGCTCGTGTGGTAAGTGGTGCCTCCAGAACGAGGAGGAGTTCTGTGCGCGTAGAGCGAGTGTGGCTGTCAGTTGCCGGTGTGTTCATCCTCGGGCTTGCAGTGGCGTGCCAAGGGCCTGCCCCTGTGCCGACTCCACCGTCGTCCTCTTCCTTTGAACATCTCTGGACGGCCTATACCCATTGTGTGTCGACCTCGGATGCTGACGCGGCTCGACGTCAGGCTGACGTGTTGCATCAAGCTGCCCATCGGGAACAGGACAGGGAGACCTTCCTCCCGAGGACCTTGGATCGTTACGTCGAGAAGCCGCCTTCCCGTCTGGCGGCGGACCCGCGTGCGCTGGCCAACGCCTGTCGAGCCCACGCCGACCGTATGGAACAGGGACGGGTCCACCGGTAGAACTCCGACTGTTCTGCTTTCTGCCGGGTTCCTCCCTTCGGTGTCCGATACCTTCTACCGTTGATAGTCCTTTTCTTCCCGGTGGGCAGGCCTGCAGGTAGTTCCTGTCGTTGTTCGTGGTGTGCCGAAGGGCCAGGTCACTCCGCCAAACAATCCGGCCATGCCGTTCTTGCCATGTCACGGCTCGTACTTGACGGAACGGGTCGGTTGCCGATGGTGTCGAGGTCTTGGAGCAGAGGAGGTCATGGAGGGGAGGAAGGGGGGAGAAGGGGCGGAACGGCCTGTGGGAAAACCCCACAGGCCGGGTGTGAATTGCGTTTGGATGGTAGCGATGGAGGAGGGGCTTAGTTGGCCCCGTGCTTCAATGCTTCAGCTGCTTCCTTGGCGTTCTTATAGGATTTGGCCTTCTTGGCCTTCGCGTCAGCCTTCATCTGTTTCTTTTCCGCTTTCAGGCTCTCCTTCTTGGCTTTGTGCTCAGCCTTCAGCTGATCCTTCTTCGCCTTGAAGTCGTTTTTCATCGTCTCCTGTTCGGCCTTCATGTCCTGGTGCATGTCGTTCGACATCGAGCCCATCTCGGCCTTCATGTCCGAGCCCATCGTGGACAATTCGTCCGCGAGCGCCACATGGGCCACTCCGAAAATGAACGTGGCGGCGAGGGCCGGAATCATCGCATTTCGCATGGGAAACCTCCTCTGATTGGATGTGCAAGTCGGCTGGCGCCGGGAACCAGCGCCCATGTTAGAGGTATCGTGACTCGGATGTTCTGACAATTAATTTCGAGAATTGGGCCGACGGGTCCGTCCGTCGGCCAGCGGCACGTGTGGGAGGAGGGGGCACGCAATGATCGAGAGATTGGAGGCGGCGTTGCGTACCCGCCGCCGTCGAGGGGGGATCAGAACTAGAACGGGTTATAGAAGACGGTTGGGCCGACAGCCGCTCTGGAGACATCTCCTTCTTCGACGAATGAACCGGACAAGTTCGTGATTTCTCCGCTTCCCGTTGACACACTGTACAGGCTCGTTTCATCGTTGACCTCTTGGTCGGCCACATAGACCAACCCGGTGCCGTCTTCCTGCCACGCGAGCGCCTCCACGTTGCCCCCTTCAACCAGGTCGGGAGTAAGACGGGTAGGCAAGCGAGGGCCGCTCATTCGCACGAGAAAGAGTTCTTTTTTTCCTTCGGTCACGGCATCGGCCACATAGGCCAGCTGGGCACTGTTGGGCGCCCATGCCAGGGCCGTCACGTTCCCCCCGGTGACGAGCGGGCCGGAGTAGGGGGCATTGACAGGCGATCCTCCCGTGAGCGTGCAGACAAAGAGTTCATAGACCTCATCCGAGATTTTGTCGGCAATGTATGCCACACGTGAGCTGTCAGGTGCCCATTGGAATAGTCCGGTAACGCTGCCTCCGGCGGGCAATCCTCCTGAGATCTTCAGGAGGCCCCCTCCTGTTGGGTTCGTCACGTACAGCTCGGGAAGGTTGTCCGGTGAACTGTTGGCACGAAAGGCGATGCGGGAACTGTTGGGGGCCCAGGAAGCGCCCAATATCCCGGCTGTCATTGGGAGCCCGTCAGAAACCTTCCGTGTGTCCGTGCCTTCCGGTGTGACCGTAAAGAGTTCCACGCGTGCGACATCGTCCTTGTTGGCTCTGTAGGTCAGTCGGCTGCCGTCCGGAGCCCACCCAAAATCCAATACGTTCCCGCCGGGCGTCAAGGTTCCCGATAGCAGCTGGCTGATGCCGTTGCTGGTATCGACGACGTACAATTCGTTGGGGCTGGTCGTGTTCTTGGTGAGGATGTAGGCGGCCCGACGTCCGTCGGGCGACCAAGCGAAACTGGTCACGGTCCCTCCTGTGGACAGCGGAGTGGAGGGCTTGACCAGACCTGTTCCGTCTGGGTGCACGAGGAAGAGCTCGAATACTTCATCCTGGAGGGAGTCGGCGCGAAAAAGCAGCCGAGTGCTATCCGGAGACCACGAAAACTGGAGCACGTCGCCGTTCTGCGGCATGGCCCCGGATACCTTCACGGGGGTGCCTCCCACCGCGGACACGACAAAGAGCTCAAAGACATTGTCATGCGCTTTGTCTGCACGGAAGGCCACTTGAGCCCGATCGGGGGCCCAGGCAAACGCACTCACGTTTCCGCCGGCCACGAGTGGGCCCGAGAGTTTCGCACGGGCGCCACCCGAACGGTCGGCAACGTACAATTCGCTTACGCCATCTCGTTCCTTATCCGCGAGAAACACCACGCCGGGGTCGGAAATGGTGCTGCTGAGTTGGGATTCAGCTCCGCCGCCTCCAGCTGGCTTGGAGGTGGTGGAGTCGGTTGCCCCGCCTCCCGTACATGCGCTGAAGCCCACCACTACGAAGGCGGCCGCCAGGAGGCTGCTCCAACCAGCCGGTGTGGTACCGGGGTTGCTCGGCAGGGGTTGGTTTGACAGTTGCGATTTCATGAAGGGGGGCTCCTCGTGGTCCGTGCGACGTCGTTGGGCCCCGGACTGCTTGGTCAATTCGGCCAGCGGACATGACGTACGTAACAACAGCCAATTGCTCCAGTGCTCCACCATACAGGCTCAGGTGGAGGGGCGCCACGTTCATTCCTCCCCCACCTTTCGAAGGGAGGCATGGGCGAGTGCTCCGATTGGCAGAAAATGCGATGAAGGACGGGGGCGCCTTGAAGGGGAATATTCAGAGGGGCAGGGCTGGTGTTCTCATGAAAGTGGTCCGGCGGGATGGATTGGACGATCGCCAAAGTTATGACGTGTTATCCAGAAGTTGGGGGTGGCCGGCTTTGAATCGACAAATCGTTGGCATAAGCCATCCGGGGGCGATATAGTCTATATGACGGTATCCGGGAGCCGAAGTGGGGCAACGAATTGGCGTGGCTTCAGTTTGGTGTGGGGCGACCGATGTAGGGAGTAGGCCTCTGGAATAGGTGCGGGGGCAATGACGGCATAAACGTGTAACGGGAGGTATGCATGAGACCGGACGGGAAAGACGAGACTTCCGCTCAGCCGCAGACCGAAAGCCGGGGAACAGGCGCTGCTCCTGGGCCGCGCCCCTTGACGTATGATGAAAAGAAGGCGGCCGAAGCGGCCTTTCAAGGCCTCCCGTTCAACCCCGAATGGTCGGATGCGGCCCGCAAGGTCTATGACGGGATCTTGATGGTTTTGGGCGAGCGCCAGTTGGCGGCCCTGGGTGATACGGCGCTGGAAACTGAATACGTGTAGGGATGACGTTCCTTCGTCAGATTGTCCGCGTGGTGTTTCTGTTCCTCCTGCCGGCACGAGTCCAATCGAATCCGCGTGCGTGATCGAGGCACTGTCGAGTTTTCCCGGGAAGTGGACGACAGCCTTCCCGGGAGAGCGCATCCCGGAGTGCGTTTCCTCCCCCTGGTGGTTCCGCCCGGATGTCCCCCTCCTTTACGGATAGGCCCGGCGTGCGGGCTTCCGAAGGCGCCTCACGAACTCCCAAGACATAGGTATGGAGAATTACTGCCCGCCGTGGAGGGATTTCTTGCGGTTAGCGGTCCCTTGCAAGTCGACGGTCAGCATCATCACGCTATCTGGCCGTTTCGGGTCTAGTCTGGTGGGCATTCGATCGGCAACAAGTTTGATCAGCGGGACCGCAGCGATAAGGGGCGCGTTCTCCGAAGGATTGGAGTGTAGAGTCAGATTGATGGTGTGAAGGCGCTGGTCGGCCGTGAGTTGGGGTACGAGATCCTGCCCGACAAATCCCACCAAGAGTCCGCCTCCGTCCTCCACTTTGTGAATTTCGTAGGCTGTTGGAGTTGCGGCGACTTGTTCGATGACCAGATCCGGGCTTCGCATCACCAAGGCCATGCTGAGGGCTTGTGCGGGGATGAAGCCAAAGGATCCGACCGGAGCCTCCGAAAAACGCAAATGAGGGGCTGACAAGGGCGCCACGCCCGTTTTGGCCCGCAACTGCCGACGCAATTCCTGTTCCGGCCCTCCGGCCTCGAGAACCACAGGCTTTGGCGCAGCCTTCTCCACAGGAAGGACTTCCATTTTGCTACCGTCCCCGCGTGCCGAGGTCGCGGGCGTTGGGGAAAGGGTGACGAACAGGCCCGCTGACAGCACACAGCTGGCGGTCCAAACACTAAGTGAGCTCCACGCGGTGTTTCGGGCGGATGACATCATGGTTGCGACAACTCCTTCGAGCATTGAGACGATGACGTGGTCCTTCCACATCTAGAGTGTTGTAGCATGGGAGCCTTGAGCAGGGCCAGATGCCAAGTGGCGCATTGGAGCGAAGGGCCTTCCCGCGTGGAGGCCTCTATGCTCGGCTCTTGTGTCCCCAAGGCGATGCGAGTGGCGATACCACAGCCCTACCACCCCAAGACGCGGGTTGAAGGCCGTTCTTCGAAACCTCACCGATTGGTCCACAAGAGTGCCAGCGCCGCGCAGCATTGAGTCTGTCTGCCTCAGCGGCGAAGGCTCGCGGGGGGACTCGGCCCAATTGTGCCGTGAGGCGGTTCGTTCCCTTAGGGACGCCACGTCCCTGCGCCAGGGATGGTTGAACACGCGGTCCGTCACCAAAGAACATCGCTACACAGGTTGGCCTCGCTCCGGGGGAACAGCCGACGAATCGCGCGCCGTCCTGCTTGACAGTGCGCCGCCGTTCTCGTATAGTTCGGCAAGCTAAGTATATGGCCTGCATGCGGAGGGGTGCGGAAGCATATGGGTGAAAAAGTGGTGCTGTATAGCGATCCCAACTGCCCGTTCTGCTACGCGCTTGGCGAGCGGCTCCTCTCTCTCGGCGTGGACGAGTGTGTCGAATGGCGGGGTGTTCAGCACGCCCCCATGTTGCCAATTCCCCGTCTCACGGACCATCAGCGTTTGAACGCGATGATCGAGCAGGAGGTGTGCGTGGTCCAGCGGTTGGCGCCCGACGTGCCGATCCGTACGCTCACCGGGAAGCCCAATACCCTGCCTGCGATTCGGGCCATTGCTGCGATGGCTCTCAGGGATGTGGCGCTGGGGACCGCGTTTCGTCACAGGACTTATCGTGGTCTGTGGCAGCGCAATGAGGATATTTCGGACGCTCGCCTCTTGGCGGCGTATGTCCGGGACATGGGGTTGGAGCCTCTCTATCCGGGGCCTTCAGCCGACGCCTGTATTGGCGAGTGGGCTCAATGTTGGGATGATCTTGGTGTGGGGAGCGTTCCCTTACTCGTGAAAGAAGATGGGGAATGGCTGGGTGGGCTGGTCGATGAGGGACGGTTGGCGGCGTTCTTCGGGATACGTGGGAACTCAAGGCAGCATGTCGTGAGGGATGAGAGATGAGGAGAACTGACGCGGGAAGTGCCCGGACGGCTCAGGGCCTCACGGGTAGGGCGTTGACGAGGGGTCATCACAAGAGAGGAGGATAATGCGTCGAACGGGAAATCCGACATCCAAACGGGTGCGTAGAAGGAGCGAGTGCCATGATCATTCAAAGATGGGAGGCAGACCGATGATGAAGTTTGGTGGTGCGGTGGCGGGCGTGGTGTTGCTGGCGGTGGGATTCGTGGGGTGTGCGGAAACGCAGGTGGTGGGGAAGCCTTCGCTGTATCAGCGTCTCGGGGGGAAGGAGGCCATCACGGCGGTCGTCGACAAGTTTGTGGGCAATGTGGCAGCCGACAACCGGATCAACAAGTTCTTCGGGAGTACGGACATTCCGAAATTGAAGGGCCACCTGGTCGATCAGGTGTGTGAGGCGACTGGTGGACCGTGTCGGTATACCGGTCGGTCGATGAAAACGACGCATGCCGGCATGGGGCTCACGGATGCCGATTTCACCGCCTTGGTTCAGGACTTGGTTGCAGCGCTGGACTTCTACAAGGTCGGCAAGGCCGAGAAAGACGAGTTGCTGGGGGCGTTGGGGTCGATGAAAGGGGACATCGTGGAGCGGTGACGAAAGCGACGGGCCGACGCGTGACCACGGGCGCGTCGGCCCATGGTGCTAGGGCACCAGGTCCGCCCGCCGCCCATGCCGACACTGGGACATCATATGCAGGGGCATGTGATGCAGGCAGCTCAAGTCTGGAGAGACGTCTTCCCGAGCATCGATCGCTGCTTCATGGCGGACCATGGTCTGCGTGATGATCTCCTGGCGCCCCGCCCGTATCCTCGCTTCCTCCGCCTCCAACTGTGCGCGTAGGCCGGGACTCAGTCTTACCGCATAGCTGAGATCGACTTTCGCACGGCGGTCCTTCCTCAAGGCTAAATAGGCCAGGCCTCTGCCTGCGTAAAGGCTGGCGTGCCGGGGTGCCAGGCCAATCGCTGCTGTATACTCGACCACCGCCAGCTGATACTCGCCGAGGCGGGTGGCCACATCGGCGTACTTGCCATGGGTGTCGGGTTCCGAAGGGGACAGGCGAGTAGCGGCCGCGAGGTCGTCGGCGGCTGCTCGCAAGTGGGGGTCGTCATGCTCCAACCCGGCCAGAGCGAGGTGGAACTCCGCCCGCCGTAGATAGGCGGAGGCGTTGTTGGGGTTCTTGGTGAGCGCGGCAGTTTGTTCGGTGATACCGTGTTCCGGGGAGGGGGGATTGCGGTGGCCGGATCGGGATGCGATCGCATCGGTAGACAGCAAGATCGCGAGCGTGAGGGCTCCGACCCACCGGCGGTGGTCAACGGTCAGATGGTGGTGAAATGACGGTGGATGTCGATTCATGGCGGACCGGCCCAGGGATGGGTTATGCAAAAAACAAGCGGGGAACGGTCCGTCTCTAACCATCTGTTGTCATGGGCCTTTCGCGAGGGGAGGGAGTGAGAGGGCGTAGCCCTGGTGAACGATCGTGTACGGGCGGGGCGAAACTTGCCGACAACCGGTGAGGGGGGCGGAGGTCTGATCCCCGCTTAGGTCGGGCCCGGGAGAGGGGCCATGCCCCTAGGTGCGATGCATGCCGGCCCTGTGATACCTATCAAGGACGATCGTGGGAAAGGACTACCCGTGAAAGCACTACCTGTGAAAACAAGCCCAATCCTTGCGGTGTGTCTCCTTGCCGGCGTTGTCGGGTCGTGGGTGTCGCTGGGCGCCTCACCCGCACGGGCAGCTGAAGAGGTCGCTCTCTATGTGTCGCCCTCTGGTGACGACGCCAATCCCGGAACGGAGAGTGCGCCATTTCTCACCATTGACCGGGTACAGCAGGCGGTCCGTGCGGCCGCCGGGACGATGACCTCCGATATCGTTGTCTACCTCCGCCAGGGGACCTATGAACTCCGCGAACCGCTGAGATTCGATCATCGCGATTCCGGGCAGCATGGGTTCTCGGTAAGTTACCGATCTGCCCCAGGAGAGCAAGCGATCATCAGCGGAGGCCGGGTGCTGAGCGGGTGGAGTCCCGAGGAGCATGGGCAATATTCGGCTCGGACTGACGGGCGGCGGTTTCGCCAATTGTACGTCGATGGACGGCGCAGCCTTCGCGCTCGCACGCCCAACCACCCGGATTTTGCCCGTCTGATACGGTGGGATGAAACGAATCGGACGATCGTGATCCCTGTGGAGTTCCTGCCCGGTTGGCGTGACCTGTTCCCATTGGAGATGGTGATCCTGAAACAGTGGACACAGGACAATGTACGACTGGCCGCCACCGCGGAGACCTCCGAGGGAGTGGTGGTGATTCCGCGTGAACCGGATCGAACCAAGACCTTCGTCGGCCACCTCGCCCTTCGGTATGAACAGGAAAGCTTTTTCCTGGAAAATGCCAGGTCGTTCCTCGATGCACCCGGCGAATGGTATGCGGATGCGGCGGATGATCGGGTCTATTACCTGCCTCGATCCGGCGAAGACCTGCGCCGAGCCCAGGTTGTGGTGCCGGTATTGGAGCAACTGGTCGAACTCCAGGGAACGCCACGAGATCCTGTTCACCATCTCACCTTCCAGGGACTCCATTTTGAGTACGCGGGATGGCTGCTCCCCTCGGAAGAGGGTTTCGCCACGTTACAGGCAGATGTGACGTATACCGGAGGGGTCGACCCGAGGACCGGGCGTGTTGCGGCTGCGGTGACCATCGAGCATGCTCATGATGTGGTGTTGGCACGCAATACGTTTCGCCGATTGGGTGCGACGGCGTTGATGCTCCAGGCCGGCGTGAGCGACCTTCGGATCGTCGGCAATCGATTTGAGGATCTTTCGGGAAGTGGGGTCGTGGTGGATGGACGTCTCCACCCCCGCCCGATCGATCCTCGCTGGCGATGCGAAAGGATCTTCATTGCCAACAATCGAATTGAGCGGATCGGGGTGGACTATCGTTCCAGCGTCGGCATTTTCGCCGGGTACGTGGCCGACGTCACCATCGAGCACAACGAGATCGTCGATGCGCCGTATACCGGTATTAGCGTGGGGTGGGGGTGGACGGAGGCCGAGACGATGCTACGCGGGAATCGGATTCAATGGAATCACATTCACGGGGTGATGACGACGATGGCCGATGGAGCCGGAATTTATACGTTGTCCAGACAGCCGGGGACGCTGATTCGAGGGAACTATATCCACGACCTCTCTCGGTCGCCGTGGGCCGGCTATTCCCCCATTGCCGCGATCTATTTGGACGAGGGCAGTGAGGCCATGGACATTGTGGAGAACGTCGTGGAACGTGTGCCGCTGGGTTTGTTCCTCCACCATGCTTCCCACAATCGCATCGTGAATACCGAAGGAACCTATGAAGAACGGAATGGGGCCACCGATAACGTGTTTGTGACGCACCCCGGATTCCTGGCGGAGACGATTAAAGCTGGGGCGGGTCCGGAGCCAGCCTATGCCGACCTGCGGGCCATCCCCTAGGCGGGCGTTCCCCCTGTTCGCTAGCCCGGGAAGGGCGTGTCGAGGCTTTCGGAGGTGGTGCGACAGGTGTCCTGGCGAATGGACAGGGCCTCCGGCATCCATGCTTGAAATTGCCGGATCCGCGTGTCGTGGCTTGGGTGCGTCGACATGAATTCGGCCGGTTGGCCGTGACTGGCTTCGGCCATCCGTTCCCAGAGCTTGGGGGCTTCCGTGGGATCGAAACAGGCCCGAGCGACGAACAACAAGCCCATGTAATCGGCTTCCGATTCATGGTCGCGGGAGAAGGGCAGGAGAATGCCGAATTGTGCCCCGGCGCCGAAGGCTCCCAGGACCATTCGTTGTGTCTGGTCGTCCACACCCCCCAATGCCAGGCTGAGGGCCATCCGTCCGAGTTGGTAGAGTCGCTGGTAGGCGATGCGCTCCGCCCCATGCCGGGCAATGGCGTGGGCAATTTCATGTCCCATGACGACGGCCAATCCATCGGTATTCTTGGCGATGGGGAGCAGGCCGGTATACACCGCCGTTTTCCCTCCGGGGAGCGCAAAAGCGTTGGCTTGGCCCGACTCGATGACGTTGAATTCCCATTGAAAGCCAGGATCGACATCGTGCGCGGCATGGGCCAATCGCTGACCGATCGTTCCCACCAGGTCTGCAGCTTGACCATTCTCCAGAACATGGGATTGCCGGAGGATCTCATGGTAGGACTGCAACCCCAGCTGTGTTTCCTCTTCCCGCGTCATGTCCACAAGGTGGCTTCGGCCAGTGAGCGCGACCGGCTCCTGATTGGAAAAATAGTAGTAGGCTCCGTACAGCAGGAACAGTAGCACGGGGAGCAGGCGGACTTTCCAACTAATGCCGCCAGTCGATTCGCCATATGCCCTGGAGGATTGTCGCCACATGGTTGGGTAACCCCGGTGTTGGGGAAAGCATACACCAAGGCCTTGGCGGAAACTATATGGGGGAATTCTCCAGGGGCTGTGGTTGCCCGGTAGGTTACGCGGATGGATGTCGGTCTTTGAAGGTCAGCTCGGCAACGGCGGACTTGTCCAATCCTCCTTTGCCGATCTCGACTAACCGCCGATATTGAGCCAGCGTTGCGGCGGCGAGCGGGAGCCGAAGGCCGACCGATTCCGCGAGTGCCATGGCAATGCCGGAGTCTTTGGCGGCGTGCGCCGCAGAAAAATAACAGTCGTGAGCTCGCTGTTGCATGTCTTCGCCATCGGTTTCGAGGACGCGGGAGTTGGCCCCGGTTTGTGAAAACACCTCCCGCAACATCGTGAGGTCCAAGCCCAGGGCGGCCCCCAGACCCAGCCCTTCGGCCAGGGCCGCGGTATTGCAGTTCATCACCATATTGACCAAGGCCTTGACCTTAGCTGCCTGTCCGGTGGGGCCGACATAGCGGACGGTGGTGCTCATGGCCTCAAGGAGCGGTTTGAGCCGGTCGAAGATCTCCCGTCGTCCCCCGCACATCAGATACAACGTACCTTGCCGGGCCTGCGGGATACTGCTGGCCATACAGGCTTCCAGTGTCGTGCCGCCGGCTTGTTCGACCAAGGCCTCCACCTCCGTGTGGACACTGGGCGAGAGGGTTGCGCAATTAAGAAAGGTCCGGCCCTTCGCGTGTGGCAACAGGCTGCGTGGGTCCTCCGGAGAAAAAATGTGACGCATGGCTCCGTCATCCGAGACCACCGTGATCACGGTCGTGGCCAGTGCCGCCACTTGGGCCGGCGTATCGGCCGGTTCACACCCCAATTCCCGGGCGAGGTCCGCGCTCTTGGTGCGGTCCAGATCGGTGACGGCCACGACTGGAATGTGCTGGTCCCGCAAGTGGCGGGCCATGTTCGCTCCCATTCGCCCCACACCGACGAAACCTACGCGAAGGACTGATAACGTCATAGTGTCCTGCTCCCTGTGCCTGGCCGTCGCCGGCGGCAGTGTAGCATAATGAATCGTCGGACTGGAGGCTCGAACGCAGTCGAAGGAGAAACTGGGATGACGCGCGCAATTGTGGGCTATCACCTCGATGACGTGGGAGATTGGGTGGCCGATCTGGACTGCGGGCACGGTCAGCATGTGCGGCATCAGCCGCCGATGACCAGTCGTCCCTGGGTGCTGACAGCCGATGGTCGGTCCTCGCACCTGGGCACAGTCCTGAACTGTAAGAAGTGCGATGAGGAGCAGCCATCTTCGGCGTAGCCGGCACCGGCGGCTTCTCCCCGATGCGGTGGGGGCGGGCAGGCGGCGCCGTAGGCCTGTGCCGGACAGGCCTGCGGAAATCGCTTGAGTCGGACGTCTTCCGTGATACGCTGGAGGGGATTCCGCTCCAGGCAGCCTCGCATCGCCCGGATCCGTCCATGAGCAGATTTCGACGAAGAGCATGTCGAGGAATGACACTGATCGAACTTATGGTGGTGGTGTGCATTCTTGGGATCCTCGCGGGGGTAGCCATGGTCGTCCACCACCGGTCCCTTGATCGGGCAAGGGCGGTTGAAGGCGAGATGGCTTTGCGTGAGGTCGATCGGCTGCAACTCGCATACATGTCCCAACACCACCGGTATGCAGACGACCTCAATGCCCTGGGGTTTGCGCTCAGTGGGACCCTCAAATACCACCGGATGGCGATCGCCGCCAGCCCCGATCCCACCCGGTTGGGGTACGTGACCGTGGCGATCCCGTTGGACGGCGCCGTTGGGAAGGGGTGGGTGCTGCGTCGTTTTCCTGACAACACGACGACAGTAGATCGTGTGCCTATGGATACTTCGGGAAGAACGGGGGCGGGAAGCGATCCGCTCGCCGAGGCCATGGGAACCTCTGGCCCACCGCCGTCGAGCGGCGCCAAGGTGGTGTAGACGAATCGACCACCTGGACTGGCGGCTCCTACAGGCGCAGGTCCAGGCGGAGAAAGCGCGGGGGGGATGACCGGCGCAGCCGCGCCGAGCGGGGCGGCCGGTTTCCGCTGAAGTCGCTCCAAGGCGGACGATCAGGCCTGAGGGACGAACCTTCGGGCAGGTACGACCGAATCGTTTCACGAAAGCCAGGTCCCAGCCGTTCAGGCTAGCCGGATCGCATTGGCAGGCGGAGCCAGGGTCATTCCCAACCCGGCCTCTTTCCAAGGAAGCAGGCGTGGGCCTTCATAGCGATAGCCGCCCCTGCAAGGGTCGTTTGCCAACAGGAGGGGGGTATCGAGGTCCAGCACTTCGAAACCGCCCAGTCCCATCACAAGCCCGAACGAACATCCCATTGCCAGCCGTGTTTCGACCATGCCTCCCACCATGAGGCGAAGGCCTGCCCCGCGCGTCATTTCGGCAATATCGAGCGCGGGGATGACGCCTGTCTTCGTGATCTTGATGTTGACGAATGTCGCGGCCTGTCCCCGAATGACGGCTCGCAAGTCGGCACAGGATCGCACCGATTCGTCCGCGGCGACGGGAATACGCCATTCCCGCTGAAGCGCCGCCATCGCGTCCAGATCCTCGCGAGGAACGGGTTGTTCGAGGAGGACGATCTGTCCTCCGAAGTCCCGCACGCCTTTGACGGCTGCCGAGGCGGTCGTTCGCGAGTAGCCCTGATTGGCGTCCAGGATGAAGGCGATGCCGGGGCAGGCTTGATGCACGGCCTCCAAGCGGCGGACGTCGGTGTCCACATCGTGGCCGACTTTCATCTTAAACAGGCGGAACCCGAGAGCATACCAACCCTGCGCGAGTCGAAGCGTTTCGGGGGCGTCCGCAATCGGAATGGTAATGTCGGTCTCATGCGGACGAACGTCCATGCCTCCCCAGAGACCCCAAAGGGGGATGTTGGCTGACCGGCAGAAGGCATCAAGGAGGGCGGTTTCGAGCCCGCACCGGGCCGCGGGAACTCCAGGGGCTTCTTCCGCCAATCGGGACGCGAGCGCCCGGTAGCGCAGGACGGAGGCGCCGAGGAGGTGCTGCCCGAGAATCTGTGCTTGACCGAGGCATTCGCTCCGCGTTTCCCCCCCGACTTCCGGGAGCGGGGCCATTTCCCCATACCCCTGGTTCCCATCGGCGAGGGTGAGGCGCACGAAGGCGTTCTCGGCAACGACTCGGCTGCCTGTGGCCACCACGAACGGATCATTCAGCGGGATATCCAGCGGCCAGAGGTCAATGGCCGTGATCTGATGGGGGTCGGTCAGGGGACGCTCCTTCCTCTCTCCGGGGGCCGGTGGTGTGCCGGTGTCATACCTGGAAGCTCGCGATCCTGCAAGGGCTACTCGCCCACTCAAGGCGATGGCCGGGGCCGGAAGATGAACTTGCCCTGGGGGGCCTGAGGAGCCCGATAGGGGCTCGTCTTAGAATGGGCAAGAAACCAAATTGACGGCCCCCAGGGTTGTGGTGTAGCTTCCTGGACGGTCCTTTCCCCCTACGCTGTGATCACCCGTCCCGTACGGGTGGGAGCGATGCTTCCGGGTCTGTGAGTGCACGTACGTTGCACCGTCGTTCGTCAGGAGTCCGATGACAAAGGCAAAAGTCATCACACTTGGTCTGCTTGCCCTGTTTCTCCTTGCCATGTTGTGTGCACAGCGGTCGATGACCTCGACGCTGACTCCGGCTTCGGCACCCGAGCCCGCGCATGCGAAGCTCAGTCTGGCGGTGGAGAGCGGCAGGATCGTACTGCGCGGCGGCGTGCCGGATGTCACGCTGAAACAACAGCTCGTCGCCAAGGCCTATCAAGTCTTCGGGGCCGGCAATGTGGTCAATCAGTTGACGGTGGAGTCGCACGTCCGTTCGGAAGAATGGTTGCCGCGAACCGCCGAGCTGATTGCCCGCCTGAAGGGCTGGGGCGGCGGAGCCGTGGCGTTCGAGGGGGCGACGGCGACTGTGACCGGTGAGGTCAAGACCGAAGCGGATAAGACGAAGCGGCAGGAAGAGTTGGCGGCGCTCCTTGGTAGTTCCGCCAAGATTGAGAGCCAGTTGTTGGTGCCTGGCACCAGTGCTCCCACGCCCCCCAACCCAGCGAGCAGCGGCGTCCAGACGGGCAGTGCGGGTCCGGCCGGCGCCAAACCGTCGGTGGGAAGGCCATCGGGGATGTTGGCGCGTGTGCAGGAACTGATGGCCGGCAAGTCGATCGATTTCGAGATCGGGAGCGCGACACTGACGGCGAGCAGCGCGAAGCTGCTCGATGAGTTGGTGCCGATCCTCCAGAGCGAAAAGGACAGCAAGATCGAAATCGGCGGCCATACCGATAACTACGGTGACCCGAAATTCAATCAGATGGTCAGCCAGGCCAGGGCCGTGGCCGTGGCACAGTACCTGATCGGTCGGGGCGTGGACGGACATCGGCTGGTGTCCAAGGGATATGGCGATGCGAAGCCGATTGCCAGCAATAAGACCAAAGACGGACGGCGGCTCAATCGGCGGGTGACCTTTCAGGGATTGTAGCGAGTACGAGGACGCGAGGCATCATGGGACCGGTCATTCAAGAATTTCTGTTCTGCTTGCTGCCGGCGGCTGCCATTGGAGCGGTCGTTGGGTGGATGCTGAAGAAATTGACGGTCGAGGAGCAGCAGGTCGGGATCACCCGGTTCGAACTGGAAGTCAAGCTTACCGCGGCGGAGCGGAAAATTCTGGCGTTGCAGCGCGAATTGGAGACCGCGCAGGCGGGGGCGCATGCCAAAGGAGGCCAGGCCTCCATGGCGGTGGAGGAAGTGGCACACCTGAAGGCTCAGGTTCTCGAGCGGGATGAACTGGTCCAAGGTCTTCGGGCGCGATTGGCGACGCTGGAGTCGATGCCGGTCAAGGTGGCTTCCCAGGAGGCGACGATTGCAGACTTGCGCGGGCGCCTGGCGGCGGTCGAGTCTTTGGCCGAGGTACTCAGCGAACGCGAGCGCGAACTCGCCGAGGTGCGGCTGCAATTGGTTGATATGGTACCGAGGTTGCAGTTGGAAGAGCAGCAAGGACACCTCCAGGAACGGGTGGAGACATTGGAGCGAAACCTGGCGGAAACCAAGTCCATCGCTGAGCAGGAGGAGACGTGGGCTCGTCAGGTCCTGAGCGAGCGGGATGGGACGATCGAGCATTTGCATGAGGAGCTGGCGCGGTTTCAGCGCAGTCTTAGCGATCTGACGACCGTGAAGAACCAACTGTCCGAACGGGAGGAGTCGATTGCCGCCTTGCGTCATGAGTTGGCGCAGGCGCAGGGCCTGCAGCAGGAGGGGGATCGGCTGCAGAGTCTGGTGCAGGCCCGTGAGGAGGAGATACGCCGGCTTCGCCAACAGGTGGCCGAAACGGAACAGCAGGTCCAGCAGGGGCAGGAGTTGGTGGCGCAGCTGGAAGGGGCCGTGCAGGACCGCGAGGAATTGCGGGAAATGGTCTCGGAATCCGAGCGTCGTCTGGCGGAGCGCGAGGACGACATCCAACGGCTGCAGGCGCAGCTCAAGGACATGGTGCCGGCTCTCGAGGTCGAAAAGCTGCGGGCCAAATTGAAAGCCGCCAAAGAACAGAAGACCCAGCCGGAGGTCAAAGAGCAGACCAAGGAACAGGCTGAGATGTTCGTGGAGGCTGCGCCGGAACCCTCACTCCCGAAGTGGGGCGCCTCGCCGCCGGATCGGTTGCAATCGGACGATCTCAAGCGGATATGGGGCGTCGGACCCGCGTTGGAGCGGTTGCTGCACAAGCAGGGGATTTATTACTTCCGTCAGATCGCGTCCTGGACGAAGGACGATATCCAGCAGATCGATCAGAAGCTCGATGTCTTCAAGGGGCGCATCCAGCGTGACAACTGGATCAAGGGCGCCAAAGACGAGCACTTCCGCAAGTACGGCGAACGCCTGTAGCCGTCCGGGCGGATTCCTGCCGCCTTCTCGTTCACATCCCGACGTTTGCGTGCAGGGTGATGCCGTGACGCCCGGCGAGACCGGAGGCGGGAGACCGCGTCGGACCTGTCCGGCCGGTCCCCTCCTCCTCTCGGCCCACTACTGCAAGGGTGGAACGACTCCCGCGAACGACAAGAGGTCGGTAATGCGGAAATCCCCGGGCTTGGCCGAGGGGAGCGTCGGCGTCCATTGCGGCCGGGCTGAAAGGTAAGACTGCTCATCGGCGCGCAGCAGGCCGATGAATACCTCTCCGACAATCCGACTGCCGACCAGGCCCAGTCGCGCGCCTTGTTCCATCACTTCGGCTTCTTTCAGAATATAGAACCACAACGGTGTGCTACGGTCCATGCCATACGGCGCGGCCTCCGCCAACTGCGCCGGTGTCAGGACCGGGGCGCCGATGGTGCGGGCGATCGCTTGGCCCGAGGGAAGGCCGAAATTGACGTGACGCATGAGGTTGCGGGACGCCAAGGATTGGACGCCATCAGAAGGCAGTCCAGGGGCCGCAGCCCGTGAACCCGGCAGCAACATCAGGGGAGTCGAGATTTTTCCATCGATTCTCTTGTTGGGCCGCACGTTGCCGTCGCCAAAGTCGAAGAACGTCTGCCAATCGACGAAGCGTCTGGGCGCTCGCTTCCCCCCGCGGAGATCATCCGGGTCGGCCAGGTTCGGGTCGATCGCGTCGTCGAAGACAAAGGCAAAGACCGGTGGCCTCCCATCGGGGCCGAAGTTGAGTCGATAGCTGGGGCGGACTTGGGAATGTCCAAACCGATAGGCCCCCACCGAAAATTCCACCGGAATCATAGGGTCGCCCGTCGTGTTGCGAAACGGGCCGGAACGCTCACGCCGGTCCAATCGGTAGTGGCGGGGACCCTGCCGGAGCAGATCATCGACGCGGTCTTGTCCGATCGTCAACGGAAGAAATTCGTGCAGGATGATCCATTGGTAGTGCCAGCGTACCAGACGGCGAGCTTCTTCGAAGAGGGGCATCGGTGCGCGGGTGGTCATCGAGGGGGCAGCACGCAGTCCGTCGACGACCGCGTTGTGAAAGCGCAACATGGCCAGATGAAACTGGGCAATGACGATGTTCTCATCGTTCCGGCTGTCCCCGATGATGGCATTCAGTTGAGCATCTCGAGGCAGGTCGAACCTCGCCGCGCCCTTCCTGGACACGGCCTCGGCGCCTGGTAACGCGTCCACTCGGAACTTGAAGTCGCCAGTGGCCTGGTCGTAGAGCTCGGGCGACCCCTGGGGGCCATCCCCATACAGACTGTCCAGGTCAAAGGCCGCCGTTCGGAAGTTTCGGGTTCGGCGCGGATCGCTGCGTGCGAGGAGCGGCGATTTCAAATCGAGAGTCAGATCGTGATCCAGGAATTGACCGAAAAACGTCATGCCGGCCGGCATGGCCGGGTTGTCGGGATTGTGCGGACTGAAGACCGCGGGATTCAGAATCGACTGGATCGGGTCGGACAGCAGATCGAGCGCATCGATCGGGCCACCCTGACGCCCCAATTGCTTGGCCTGCTCACGGGACTCATCGGTCGGCGGGGCGAAGGGGGGCAAATCCGGGAACATTCGGGTGAACGACTCGTCGTCCGTCGGAGGCCGCTGGGGGCGCATGACGTGGAGAGCATTGCTCTGGGCCAAGACTGTTGGCAACGGCACGACGGGGAGGGAGATAAGAACCGTGATCGAGAGCAGCACGGGTGAAATGCGGGGACGCGGCAACATGGAGGTCTCCTTCATGAGTGTGGTGAAACGGGGATTGTGGTACGGGGATCGTGACGACGACGGAGTGTAGAGCAACTGGTGTGCCGGTTGAGGATGTGGCGAATTCTGCTACAGGGCTCTATCTAACCAGGCTGATATCAAATGTTTGGGGGAGAGCGGTCGAGGGCGCACCTTGGTTCGATCAGTGGGAGATCTGTCGTGATTGTAGGCGGGGGCCTTCAATGGCGTTCGTGCCACGGGAGGGACGTCGGGCGTCCGGACCCGTCGCAGCGAACCGTGCGCAGGCGCTACTGCGTGAGGAAATAGTCGAGGAGCGCCAGCACGCTGAATCCACCGGAGGGCAACAGCACCGCTTGAAAGACGGGGTGCTGGGTCCAGTGCGCGAAGGCGCCTTCCTGCAGCCCCTGGATGTCTTGCATCAGCAATTCAGTCTGGGCGATCTGCTGCGCACAGCGATCGCCTTGCCCCGGCGTTTGAGCCTGTCCGCGCAGGTCGTACACATGCGACCGAAGGCGGCCCATGGCGGTGCGGCGCGCCTTCTCGGCGGCGACGCTCAGGAGCACGGCGCTGATCAGGATATAGGCTGCGCTGGCCCCATAGAGAAGCAGAAGGCCTGGAGGATAGGACCAGTCGTCGAAGATGCGATGTCGGGCCAGCACCATGAGAAACAGGGCGATGATCGGGTAGTGAATCAGCGAGGCCACGGCCTTTGTCCGATCGGCAATGAATCGGATGTCCAACCATTCACCGACAAGGTCGACGGGCAACCTCCGTCGGTCGCAGAGAGATTGCGTGACCTGCGGGGCCCATTGGGTGGGTTCGAGGGAGAACTGGTGGATAAAGCCGGTGCAGACCCGAATGGCGTCCACGACGTAAAAAATCAGGAATCCAGTGAGGAGCGACGAGATCGTCCACGACAAGGTGTGTACGATGAACGCGGTGGTCCCGCGGGTGGGTGCCTGCGGCAGGCCGAGCGCCCGCAGCAGGATCAAACCTAGGAGCCCTAGCAACAGTGTTTGCGGAATCACGCGCCGCCAGGTGGTCAGTACGAAGCCCTCATGCTCCTGCCAGAGCGCCGAGGGCGACTCGGCGTTTCTCACGAAGTCGATGCTCCACGCCGTGGGAGAACCATAGTCCGACCAATGTCGGCGAGGCCTGGCCGATGGCGCACTGGCCTGCTCCAGACCGTAACGGTTGGACAAGCGGGAGGCATTGGTTGACAGCAGGGTGTGGGCGAAACGCAGAAACCCGAGGCAGAGCACGGCGACGGTCATGCGGAGCAGTTCACTCGGCCAGATGCTGATGCCCTCGGCCCAAAAGAAGGGTTCGGCGTCGGGACGCGAGCCCAGCCATTGTGTGAGCGCGATGGTCCCTCCTAGGAGGACCGCCAGGGCGACGGCGGTCTGGATGACGAACTGCCCCGTGGCCGCCGAGAGCATCTCGTCCGGTATGGAGCGGATGACTGGAATCGCGAGGTAGAGGGCGCACAGGACCCCGACAGCCAAGTACAGGAAGCGAATCAGACGGTCGTGGCGGTCGGCATCCTCGCTCGCGCGCGAGGTGGGGTGGTTGATGGCCTCGGGTTCCCCGGCGCCGTCGGAACTGCCGGAGTGCCGCGCGACCCCTGGCAGGAGGTCCGCTGTCGTCCTGCCAACCTCAAAGATCAGTGGACGCGTCTCGGACCTGAACCGGATCCCCGGATCGCCGAGCAGCCTGTAGCCCTCCGTGCCCGTCAGGCGCCGGACCTGCCCGATCGCTTGCAGCACAGCCACAAACGTGGCGGATTGATAACTGCTTCGAAACGGAGGGATCGCTTGCTGCAAGATGGGGTGGAGTTGCAGGCCAAAGTGGGAGGCGATAATCAGATTGTGCGTCCACTCGTATTGGCTGGGATGGAGCAATCGCGCGTCCAAGTCCGTGGTAAAGAACAGCGAATGGGGAAACCGCTTTCGGAGAGCCTGCAGGATGAGGAGTTTGTCATAGACATCGCTGCCGAGAATGCCAATGGCCCGAAAGTCACGGTTTTCCGAGTCGGCCTCTAGGCGGTCGGCGAGCCGTCGGACGTAGTCGAGCTGACTTTCCCCCTCCGGCCGTTCGAGGGCGTCCACCGAACGGTCTCCGGCACGGCCCAAGACGGCTTTCCCTTTCCCTCCGCCGGAGCCTCCCGATTCTCCACCCGGTAGTTCGCCGTCCAGCCCGCGCAGGTAGCTGTATTGGCGAATAGAGGGGACGAGGCGACGCTGGTCGGCGGGGTTGGCGAGCGCCTCTAAGGCGGGACCGTGGGCGTGGCAGGCGGCATCGGCGTCCGTGTGCCGATTGTGGATGCAGGCCGCCGCCACGAACTCTGAGGACAGGGTTCGGCCGTAATAGGAATCCCATTCCGCCAGGATGGCGATGTGGGCGTCTCCGGTCACGTTCCGCAGCGCCAGTTCCCGTAGCAGCGTCTGACTGAGGTCGAAGTCAGACGGAATTCGATAGGCCAAGTCGATGCCGGCTTTGGAGAGCGTCTTCTGCATCCACGGTTCCGCCTCGAAGGGGGTGCCAGAATAGAGCCCCAGGAGACTGTGGGCGATCACGTCGGCGGAGACTGTGGCAGAGGCGACGTACATCGGCAGTGCGCCCTGTTCGGTCGGGGTGCGAGCGTTCGGCCAACGGAGTTGGGCTCCCGAGTTCATGGCCTCCTGAACCATTTCGCGCATGAGGGCCGAACTCGATGGGCCGACCAACTGGAAGGCAAGGGAGGGCACCGTGGCCGCCGTGGGGTTTCGCGTCCGGAAGCGCTCGTGCACGACGCTGGTCAGTGTGGTCGTCAGCGAGGAGAGGCTGCGGAGCGGAGTTCCGTCCCCGAACAATTCATCGCTCAGCCACAGGACCAGGATGCGCCGATAGGCCGTTGGGGTGACCGACTCAGGGGCGCAGTCACGCAAGGCCCGCGGGCCGTACCATTCGTATGGGATGGGGATGGTCGGGTCGGCTCCGGAGAGCACATAGCCGACGTGGGATCCGTCCTCGGGGACGTAGCACGCGGCACTGAGCGCCGATCCGACGGCATACCGGTCCCGGATACGCTGTTCAGTTCCTTCGACATAGGGACTGCCGTCCATCGTGACGAGCAGGACCGCGGTCTCGGGTTCACGGGCTTTGGGATGCAAGCCCGCGGCAATGTCTTCGGCGAGCGACACCCAGCCGCGTCGATCCGTCGTCTCGGTTCTGTTTGGCGCCGCCTTGCGATGCTCGTCGACGGCGGCCAGCGGGTCTTGCCAGAGACGGGCCTCGGCCCGTTTGGCGAGCGCGGCTTCGTGCCGTTCCAGGCCCGGATTGGCCGGCCTGGCGCTTTTGAGCGGCGCTTGGTACCACAGGTAGCCGCCGAGCGCGGCGACCAGCACGACGGTGCCGGAAAGAAACAGGGCGGAGATATCTTTGTCTGGCGTGGCCATGCGTCCGAATCGACGAGTCGATGGCGCCATGTTAGCGGGAATAGCGGCCTAACGCCACACCTCGCTGGCGGCTGTCCCCGGCCGGTCATGTTGACGCCAGCGTGTCGGCCGGGTTTGAATTCGGACGGGTGGGTTCCCGGTCCAGTCGTGGCTGGGTACCGTGTTTCGTCAGGGTCGTGCCCTGGCGTGGCCTAGAGCAAGCATGGGGTTCCGGGGCCATACTGATCAGATCATAGGGAAGGCCGTGTGGTGCTGAAACGGGTTGGGGGCGTCGTCGCATCGCTCTCCGTGCTGGGGGTCGTGCTCCTGGGGCTGCTCTATTGGGCCTGGCCGACGATTGTGTCGCCGCTGGTGGCCCGTGCGCTCACGCAGGCGGGTCTTCTCCATGTCGTGGTGGAGGTGGGGCGGCCGACGCTCACGTCCGTGCCGCTTCCGCTGCTCACGTTCCAAACAGCGGTCGGATCGGAACAGATGATCGTGACGGTTGAGGACGCGCAGCTGGACTACACGCTCGCCTCGCTCAGGGCGGGCTGGATCGAGGCGATCCGGATTGCCCAGGCTTCCGTTGTGCTCACGCCCACACCCTTGGCTTCCGCGCCGATGGCCAGGGCGAGGCCACAGGCAGGCGTCGAGAGATCGTTGGACGGATGGCTGGCGCCGTGGCCGGTGGTGCCGATCCGTGAGGTCCAGCTGGGGGTCGTCTCGGTTCGACGCGAGGGCGTGGAAGGGACTCTCCATGAAGGCACGCTCCGAGGACAGCTTCGGCTGGATGGCGGGCGAGTGACGGCCACGTTCGAGGTGCATCCGCAGGGGAGCGAGGTCTACGGGATCGCGCTTCAGGGTGCGCATGTCGGTGATCTGGCGCTCAGCCTGACCTCTCAGCTCCGCCGAGTCCCGATCATGACCATCGAGTCGAAGATGTGGGACTCGGGCGCAACGTGGGCCATGTCCGGCACCCTGCGGGCGGATCTTGGCGAACTGGTCCCGGTGTTGGCGCTGGTCATGCCCATCGAAGGGGATGTGCGGCACGCGCAGGGACGTGTGTCGGTCGACTGGTCAGGGCAGTCCGACCGGATCGTGCCGATCGAGCGATGGTGGGAGGATGAGGGAACGCGGATCGACGGGACGCTCCATCTCGCGGCCGACTTGCCCCAATGGGGGGCGATAGCGAGTGCGCTTGCGGTCAACGGTGTGGCGCGGCTGCACTGGAAGGGGGGGCGCCTGGAGTGGGAGATGGAGCCGGGCGTGCGGATACAGGCGCGGATCCCGCCCGCCCGACTGTCAGTGCCGGCGTGGCTCGTTTCCCGCGGCGACGAGAATCCGTTCCTTACCGCGGAAAGTCTTGCACCGGTTTTCGGTGAGGTCGATCGGGTCTTGTCTCCTACGGAATTCACGGTTCGAGGCCCCATCCAGATCCAGTATGGCCATCAGTCGGACCCCGCCTGGATGATCCTGTCGCTCACAGAGTGCCGGTGGGCGAAGAAGGGCGGATGGACCGGCACAGCCAAGGCTCACGTGGTGGGGCGCGGACGTCCTCCGGCGCCTCCGTCGGTGCAGATGGCCGCGGCACGCTGGGACCTCAGCGGCTCCGTCACCCTGGAACCCGATCGCCTGACCGTCGTGCTGCAACCGGGGACGAGCCTGTCCGTCAGCAGTCTGCATCTTGCCTCGGTGACCGTGCCGGCCGGATCGCTACGGGTCAGCAAACCGGTGGTCTGGACGACGGCGCTCGCCGAGGAGCGGATGCGAGTGGGGCCAGGAGAGATCACTCTGCGCGTGCCAACCGTCTCCCTGCCGTCGATGACGGTCGGGTTGGAGAGCGCCCTCGTTTCCATCCGTCATATTGAAACGGGTGCTCCGGCATGGTCGGCCATCGGTGATCTCCGGCTCGAGGGCTTGGTGCCGATAGGGCGTGCCCCGACCTGGCCGGCGACGTCTTGGGTTGCCGGGGTTCGAGTCGGGCGTGGGGTTGCGGCGGTCGATGCCCAGGGCTTCACGCGCGATCGGTGGGTCGGTATCCGAGCGACGGCGACGCATCACCTTCAGAGTGAAGAGGGGCACGGGCGAATCGTGCTTGCGCCGGTGTCGTTCGATGCCCAGGGCCGAACGCTCAGTCTGTTGCTGACCCCCTGGACGTACCCCGTGGATGCCACGGGCGGTTCCCTCGCGGCCACGGCCGATATGACGTGGGGGCGAGGTGTGAGAGAGGCCGGGAATGCCGTGGCCCTTCGAGCAGGGACCCTCCGCGTGGATTTCGACCGCGTTGCCGGTCAGGCCAAGGGGTTTCCCTTTACAGGGTTGACGACCTCGGTGTCGGTGACAGTGGACGAAGGGGCTCGCCTGAGTATGCCCGAACCGACCCAGATTTCGGCAGAGACCCTCCACACTGGAGTCGAGTTCAGGCAGTTGGCTGCGCGTGTGCAGGTCGGGTGGGAGAACGGCGTTCAGCCATCGTGGGCCGAGCTGAGGCGCCTCTCAGTGGACGTTCTCGGCGGCCGGATGACGAGCGAGGGGGGAAGGTTCGAGCTCGCACGCCCCCGGCAGACGGTGGCGGTCGAGCTTCAAGGCCTCCAGCTGCAAGAGATCCTGAATCTCGAGCAACAGAAAGGGCTTGATGGTACCGGGGTGTTGGACGGGCGTTTGCCCCTGACGCTCGGGGAGGCTGGGGCGACGGTTCGGAACGGCGTGGTCGAAGCGCGGGTGCCGGGGGGCGTGATCCGATACCGCCCGGATACAGGGGCGGTCGATGCGCTCGTGGCCTCCGATTCTCAGTTGAACATGGTTTTGCAACCGCTCTCGAATTTTCATTACAATGCGCTGAAGGCGGGAGTACAGTATCAAGCGGATGGGACGCTTGATCTCGCGATGACGATCGAAGGGCGCAATCCGGATTGGCAACGTGGTCGTCCGGTGCACTTCAATCTGACGGTCCAGGAAAACATTCCGGCGTTGATGCGCAGTCTGGGCGTGGTGAAGGGGATTCAACAGTCCATTGAACGGCAGTTCGATCGGCGGACCGGCCGATGAGCGTGCGGAGGGGGACTCCGCGGGGAGGGGACGCGTGAGCAGGAACCACAGAGCCAGTGTCTGGATGGTGGTCGGGGCCTTGGCCGTGGGAAGTGCCGCGTGTACGCCGCGGGTCGAAGTCGCTCCTCCGGAGAAGCCCATTACGATCAACCTGAACGTCAAGATCGATCATGAAATTCGCGTGAGGGTCGACAAGGACCTCGATGAAGTTCTTTCCGATAAGAGCGGCCTCTTTTAGACCTCTGGCAAGGAGTCCCGTCATGAGAAGATCGGTGTGGCACGTAGCGTACGGGGTTCTGATCGTGGCAAGTCTCCTGGTGTTGGATCCGGCGTGGGCGTTGACGCTGGAGGAGGCGAAGGCCGCGGGAGTGGTGGGTGAACAGCCCAACGGATATCTGGGGGTGGTCCGTGCCACACCTGAGGCTCAGTCGCTGGTCAGTGAGATCAATCGCAAGCGCCGTCAGGCGTATGAGGACATTGCCCGTCGAAATGGCACCAAGCTCTCCGATGTGGAAACGCTGGCAGGGGAAAAGGCCATTCAAAACACCAAGCCCGGGCTCATGATTCAGGCCCCATCCGGGCAGTGGACGAAGAAATAGGTCGGCATCGGCCACGCCACCGTTCGAATGGGGGAGCCTGGCACCCCGTGCTGCACAGGACGTGCGCGAGCCGAGCAGTGTTCCTCGTGGCCGATTAGGCGTACCGGTCGTTTTTCCAGGGGAGGGCGGAATTCGAGTAGCCGCGCACCTCCCAAAACCCCTTCTCATCCCGCTCGGCAAACGTGATCGTCTTCACCCATTTGGCGCCTTTCCACGCGTAGCGTTTCGGGACGATCATGCGGACCGGGCCGCCGTGTTCTTTTGTGAGAGGGCTGCCGTTCCAGCCGTGGCACAGCAGGACGTCGCCATCGTCGCACGCGTCGAGCGGGAGATTGGTGGTGTAGTCGTCGTAGGAGGTGAACAAGACGAATGTGGCTGCCGGAAGCGGTCGGACGAGGGACAAGAGATGCCGAAAGCTGACGCCTTCCCATTCGTTGTCGAATCGGCTCCAACTCGTGACACAATGAAAATCCGACACGTCCTTGAATGGCGGTTGCGCACGATAGTCGTCCCAGGTCCAGGTCAAGGGATGTGCCACCAGCCCCCCGATACTCAAGCGCCAGTCTGACAGGCTGATGTTCGGTTTGTGCCCGAGATCGAGCACCGGCCAG
>FKKE01001160.1_pt1 | contig 67171 bp, 62 predicted proteins | sample 1106331 | NCBI WGS metagenome assembly FKKE01 (sample SAMEA3931202, study PRJEB13176) | freshwater metagenome | biome: Drinking water system; feature: drinking water; material: freshwater | place: China | collected 2013-02-06 | reverse complement strand
TGTTGAAGATGGTGGTGATGAAATTGATCGCGCCAAGGATCGACGAGGCGCCGGCGATGTGCAGCGACAGGATCAGCAGATCCATCGACGGCCCGTCATGGTGCGCGGGCGATGTCGAGAGCGGCGCGTAGAGCGTCCAGCCGCCTCCGAAACCGGGGAATTCACCGTTGCCCGGCACGATCATCGACAGCACCGCCAGCGTAAACGACGCCGGCAACAACCAGAACGAAATGTTGTTCATGCGCGGGAACGCCATGTCCGGCGCGCCGATCATCAGCGGCACGAACCAGTTGCCGAAGCCGCCGATCATCGCCGGCATGACCATGAAGAAGATCATGATCAGGCCGTGCATGGTCACGACCACGTTGTAGGAATGGTTCGAGTCCATGCCGAGCATGTTCGCGAGCATCGAACCTTCGGTGAAAACCTGAACGCCCGGCTCGGCCAATTCCCAGCGGATGAATCCGGAGAGCGCGCCGCCGATCAGACCGGCGATGATCGCGAACACAAGATACATCGTGCCGATGTCCTTGTGGTTGGTCGAATAGACCCAGCGCTTCCAGTCATAGAGGCTGGGGCGGTGATCCTCGTGATGATCCGCGGCGTGAGCAGCTTCGTGCGTCATGGTCTTTCTGTCCTCAGCGCGTCGGCGTCGCGGCAGGCGCGGCGGGTTGTTCGGTAGCGGGCTCGCCTTCGGATGCAGCGCCCGCGGCGTCCGGTTCGTTCGAAGCGAGTGCGCCGCCACGGGAGACGATCCACTGCTCCCACTCGGCTCGGCTGACCGCGTGAATCTCGATCGGCATGTAGGCGTGATTGACGCCGCACAGTTCCGAGCACTGGCCGTAGAACACGCCCTCGCGCTCGACATTGAACCACGTTTCGTTGACGCGGCCCTGGATGGCGTCTTCCTTCACGCCGAAGGCCGGAACGGCAAACGCGTGGATAACGTCATTGGATGTCACCAACACCCGGACGGTCGTGCCGACCGGCACCAGCAGCGGCTCGGTTGTGGCGAGGAGATACGGCCGCCCCTGCGCGCGCGCGTCTTCTTCCGGCAGCAAGTTGGCCGCGATGGTGACGCCCTGGTCCGGATACTCGAAATTCCAGAACCAGGAATTGCCCGTCGCCTTCAGCGTCAGTTCGGCTTCGGGGATGCGTTCTTGCTTGAAGATCAGCGGGAAGGACTGCGCGGCGATGACGACGAGGATCAGCACCGGCACGATCGTCCACACCACTTCGACGAAGAGATTGTGGGTGAACTTTTTCGGGGTCGGATTGGCGCGGCGGTTGTAGCGAATGATCACCCACAGCAGCAGCGCCAGGACGAACACCGAAATCGCCACGATAATCCACAGCAGAAAATCGTGGAACGCGGTGATCTCGCGCATGATTTCGGTGGCTGCGGCTTGCAGATGCACCCCGCCGTCCACCGGTCCATCAACGACCGCATGCGCGGCGCCCGCAAACGACATCGCAGCGGCGATGCTTGCGATCCAAGCCCCTCGCTTCACGCAGTGCTCCTCCCTAGAGATTCAGCGCCGGTATGGCGCGCGCCGAAGCTCGCGCCTATAGTCGCCGGGCGCGGCATTTCGACCGCGCCTTGCAGATTTGTAAGTCTCCAACCGGTGGGGTGCTAGCATGAGCCGCGCTTGGCTTCCAAGGCGCTTCTCGATGGTGATTCTGGCGCTCGTGGCAGGCGCGCTGATCGCCGCCACCGAGGCGGCCGCTCAGCAAGGCGACCCAGCCGCAGTGACCGTGGTCGGCCGCGACCCGAACGCACGCCAGTGCAGCCAATTGGTTCTACGCGGCGACAGCACCGACGAAACGATCGAGGTTTGCACCGACGCCTTGAACTATCGCCGGCTTGAGCGGCAGCCCCAACTTCAATTGCTGATCAATCGCGGCGTCACCTATCTGCGGCGGCGGGAATGGCAGCGCGCCATCGACGATTTCGACGCCGTCATCGCCTTGGATCGCCGCCACGCTGAGGCGCACCTCAACCGCGGCGCGGCGCTGGTGCAGCAAGGCCAACACGGACAGGCCGTCGCCGCCATCACCGAGGCTCTCAGCCTCGGCGTGCGCGAGCCGCACAAGGCCTATTTCAACCGCGGCGCGGCGCGAGAAGCTCTAGGCGACATACGCGGCGCCTACGAAGATTATAGTACCGCATTGGAGATCCAGCCCGATTGGGGCCCGGCCAGCGCGGAGCTGGCGCGCTTCGCCCGAACCCGCAGGGATCACCTCGCGACCATCCTGGGAGAAGGCCCACGTCAGCAAAATCAATAGTTTAAGAAAAGCCACCATTCCGGCTACGGCAGTGCGCGACTCCCGTCCTATATTGACGCTGCAATCCAAGGAGACGCCATGGCCGACGGGCTCGCCGCAATTCCAGAACATGCCGCTGAAATGGACTGGGAGGCCGCTGCGCGCATCCTCGCGGACGCCGCGCGGGGCGCCGACGATGGCGAGATCTTTGCCGAGGACACGAAGCTCGAAAGCTTCCATTGGGACGACGGCAGGCTGAAGTCCGCCTCCTTCGACGCCACCCAGGGCTTCGGTCTACGGGTGGTGGCGGGAGAACGCGCCGGTTACGGCCACGCCTCGGTCCTCGATACCGGCGCCGTCGAGCGCGCGGCGCAGGCCGCGGCGGCGGTCAAGTTGGGCCATCAGGGAACGCTCGATGTCGGTCCCGTCCCGGTAAACCGGCGGCTCTATGCTGATTTCGATCCAATCGAGGCGCCATCTTTCACCACCAAGACTGACCTGCTGGCTGAGATCGACGCCTACTGCCGGGCGAAGGACCCGCGTGTGGTTCAGGTGGCGGCCACCCTCGCCGGCGCGCGCCGGGCGCTCACGATCCTGCGGCCGGACGGCATGAAACTGACCGACCACCGGCCCCTGGTTCGGATCAATGTCTCCGTGACGGTCGAGCGCGATGGCCGCCGCGAGAACGGTTCGGCCGGCGCCGGCGGGCGCGAACCTTATGAGGTCTTTATCGCGCCTGACCGCTGGAAGGCGCTCGCCGACGAGGCGCTTCGGATCGCGCTCGTCAACCTCGACGCCGAGCCGGCGCCGGCGGGCGAAATGGATGTGGTGCTCGGGCCGGGCTGGCCGGGCGTGTTGCTTCACGAAGCCGTCGGCCACGGGCTCGAGGGCGACTTCAACCGCAAGGGTACCAGCGCTTTCTCCGGCATGATCGGTCAGCGCGTCGCCGCACCCGGCGTTACAGTTGTGGATGACGGCACGCTGGAGAATCGTCGCGGCTCGCTAACGATCGACGACGAAGGCACGCCGACACAACGCACGGTTCTGATCGAAGACGGCATTCTCAAGGGCTATTTGCAAGATCGCCTCAACGCGCGGCTCACGGGCGTCGCACCGACCGGTTCCGGCCGCCGCGAGAGCTACGCGCATCGGCCAATGCCGCGCATGACCAACACCTTCATGACCGCCGGCGATCGCGCGCCGGAGGAAATCGTCGGCGCCCTGAAACGCGGCGTTTACGCGGTTAATTTCGGGGGCGGTCAAGTCGATATCACCTCCGGCAAGTTCGTCTTTCAATGCACCGAGGCGTACTTCGTCGAAGACGGAAAGATCAAACATCCGATCAAGGGCGCCACGCTGATCGGCGATGGTCCGAGTGCACTGACGCGCGTCACGATGATCGGCAACGATCTCAAATTGGACGAAGGCGTCGGCACGTGCGGCAAGGCCGGACAGAGCGTGCCGGTGGGTGTTGGACAACCTACGCTCTACATCACTGGACTGACCGTCGGCGGGACGTAGTCGCGCTTGAGCATTTACAATTTAGAGAATCGACGCAGAAGCTATGCGCATCCCACTGTTTGGGGAGGTTGAAAACTATGGCTGCGAAAAAGAAGACGGCGAAGGTCGCCAAATCTGCTGGCAAGACCAAAGCCAAGGCGAAGAAGAAGAAGTAATTTCTGAACTTCTGAACCCAGGAAACGCCGTCGGGGCCAAACGCCTCGGCGGCGTTTTCATTTCCAACGGTCGCTTCCCCCCGCCGCTTCGTCGCAATTCGCCGCGTTTGCCCAGATTTGGGCGCCCAACGCGCCTCCAAGACCGCTGTTGCAATCATCTTGAAACACGGGTCCGCGATTGCCGAGCCCCGCACGTTTCGAAATAGTGGCGACGGGAGGGGAAGGAATGTTCAGCCGCATGATGGTGTCGGCGCTGGCTTTGACCGGCGTCGCCTACGCCGAGGAGGCGCCGACAGCCGTTGACGCCGCCATCGCGCCCGCTTCCACCACCGCCGACCGGCTCACTTACGAGGCAGCGCAATTCGCGCAGTTCAATCCGCAGACGGCGCTCGATATGGTGCGGCAGGTGCCGGGCTTCGCGTTGGACGGCGGCGAGGACCGACGCGGGTTTTCGGGCGCGGTCGGCAATCTGCTTGTCGACGGGGTTCGCCCTAGCACCAAGAGCCAGGGCGTCGAAGGCATACTCTCTCGCATTCCGGCGAGCCAGGTGGTTCGGCTGGAGGTTCTACGCGGAGCGGCCGTGGCGGGCGATGCTTCGGGACAGTCGACGCTGCTCAATATCGTGCGCACGCCGACCGCGGGCAGCGGTGTCTACGAAGTCGGCTTCGAACTCACCTCGCGCGACGTGCCGGCGCCGCGCGGCGAAATCTCATACAGCGGCCGCAATGGCAGCGTTGAATACAATCTCGCGGCCTCGGTCTTCAGCCAGTATCGCGATCTCCCCGGCTGGCGGCGTTTCTACAACGAACCGGGCGATGTTTACACCGGTCGCATGGACACGCCCTCGCCGCGCGACTTTCGCGAAGCGTCGATCAATGGCGGCGTCGCCTTTCCGCTTTGGGGCGGTCGCCTTGGCGCCAACTTCCAAGTCGATGGCCGCCGCTTCCAGGCTGACAACGACTATCTGCGCTTCGATCCGCTCGACAACCCGGTCTCGACCTTGAACCAGGACCTCGAAGAAAGCGGCCAGGGCTTCGAGATTGGCGTCAATTACGACCGCGATTTCGGACCTTGGTCGCTTGGCCTCATTGCTCTCGCAAATCGGGGCCGCAGCGAGGACGACGAGAGCAACCAATTTCTCGATGGCGCCGGCGCGTTGGTCTCGACCTTCACGCAGAACATCGTCCAAGAAAACGGCGAGTCGATCGCGCGCGCCACACTCTCCCGCGCCCTCGGCGCGCGTCACCGTATCGAGTTCGGCGGTGAAGCCGCTTTCAACTCACTGGACCAGCAACTCGTATTGGGGGGCGTGCCCGCGCCGCCGCCATTCGCCAACGCCAACGTGCTGGTGGAGGAAGAACGCGCGGAGCTGTTCGCCTCGCACACTTGGAGACCGAGCGACCTGTGGTCGATCGAGACACGGCTGAACTGGGAAACCTCGACGCTAACCTTCACCGGCGATACCAATCAGACGGTCGATCTCGCTTTCTGGAAGCCGTCGATCCAGCTGACACGCACCTTCGCCGGCAACAACCAATTGCGCTTTCGCGTCTATCGCGATGTCAGCCAACTCGACTTTGGCGACTTCGTCTCGGCGGCCGAGACGGCTGACGCCATCGTCTCGGGCGGCAACCCGGACCTTGTGCCGCAAACCGATTGGCGCGCCGAACTGGGCGCGGATTTGCGTTTTCCGGGCGGGGCGGCGCTTGGGATCACTTTGACCCGCCATCACCTCCGCGACGTCGCGGATGTCGTGTTCATTCCCGCGGCCGGCTTCGACGCACCCGGCAATATCGGCGACGGCGAGGCCACCAGCCTCGACTTGAACTTCTCTACGCCGATCTCATTCATCGAGGGCGGGCGCCTCACCGTCGAAGGCGCGCTCTGGGACGGCGAGGTCACCGACCCGCTGACAGATCAACCACGCATCATCTCGTACCAGCCGGAATCGCGGATCAATATCGAGTTCCGCCAAGATCTCACCGATCTGCGCTTCGCCTGGGGTCTCAGCGTCTTCAAGGAAGGCGAATTCCAGGCCTATCGCTTCAACGAAATCGACACCGGCGAGGAAGGACCGTGGGTCGATCTGTGGCTCGAAAGCTCGGCGCTGCCTAACAACATGAAGCTGACATTCGTCGCGGCGAACTTATTCGATGGCACGATCAATCGCGATCGGCGCTTCTTCAATGAAGACGGCGATCTCGGCACGCCGGGAATCCAGTCGCTCGGCCGTAACGGCGCCAACACCTCGCGGGACCTGCGCGAACGCCAGTTCGCCCAGGCGCCCTGGTTTATCCTCGAACTGAGCGGGACGTTCTGAGGCCGCAGGGTCAGGGCGGGATCATGAAACACGCCGCCAGGTCCGGCGGCACGCGCTTCATGCGGCGGGTCTGCGCATCGAGCATCACCCAGTTCGACTTGATCTGCGCCGCAGGCTTTTTGGCGTCCGCTTTGTAGACTTCAACAAACCGAACCCAGGACGGTCCGCGGGGAACGTCATCCACCCAGGTGCGCACTTCGACGTCATCGCCAAGCTCAAGCTGGGCGCGATAGTCGACTTCGTGGCGCGTGACCACCCAGACAAAGGCGTCCACCATTTCTTTCGGCGCTCGCGTGCGCCAATGGGCGGTGGCGATGTCCTGGGCGTAGCGCAGATAGACGATGTTGTTGACGTGGCCGAGTTCGTCAATATCGGCTGCGGCAACGGGAAAGCGTTGAACGAAAATCTCGGCCGGCATTTTTGCAGCTTAGGCGTGAATCCTCACGCTGCCTCAGCGGCGAATTGCTCCAGCGCCGCCAGCGCTTGCGCGAGCGCCAGGCGCAACTCGCCCAAGGCGGCCTCGCTGTCCTCGGACGTTTCCGCCGCCTCGCAGGCGGCCGCGAGCGTGTTCAGGCCTATGCCGCGCGCCGAGCCCTTCAGCGTATGCACGGCCTCGCGCCACGCGGTCGCGTCGGCCATGGCCGCCGTCCAGCCATCCACCTGCGCGCGAAAGAGCCCCAGCACCTCGACCTGGAGCGCTCGGTCGGCGCCAGTCATGTGATCGAAATGAGCGCGATCGAGCACGAGCATGGGATCGTTTGTGAACCCAACCGGATTAAGGTCAGGTTGCAAACGCCTCGACGCCGATTATGCGGCCATGCAGCCAAGCGATCAGCAGGGCTACAGCAATCCCCACCAGCCCACGCCAGGAGATTTCGCCGAGATCGAGCCGGTTACGGCCCTGGGTGATGGCCATGAACGGCACGTTGGAGGTGGCCTCCTCGAACTTCGCCCAGCCTTCGGGATCGCGCGCCGCACCCTTGCGATCGATCGACCGCGCGCCGAACACGACCATCAGCCCCAGAGCGCCAAACAGCATCAGCGCAAAGCGCTCGCCGTTGACCAGCGCGTGCCCGAGCGCCCAGAGCGCCACCCCCCACAGGAAGGGGTGGCGCGTGATCCGCAGAACGCCCTTCGCCGGCTCGGCCTGCGCCAAGCCTCGTTTCTCGAAACCCGCCAAAGTCGGCCCCGGCGTGAGCAGTCCGGCGAACGCCAAGCTGACCCCAAACAGGATGAGCGCGTAGGCCGGCCAACGCAGCCAGTCCGGCGGCGCCCACAAGCTGTGGTTCAGCGGGTCGAACGGATCGCCCCGCATCGCCCCGTAGCTGGTAATCAGCCAAACCAGCAGCGCCCCTGAGGCCAGCGAGAACAGGCCCCGGTAAGGCCCCTCGCCGATCCGCTTGACCAAGGCCGCACGCAGTCCCGTGGCGGACACCCCGACGTGGATCAGCACGAAACCGGCAAGCGCCCAGGCAAATCCGTTCATGGCCAACACTCCTTCGCGCGTGGCCGCCCTGCACTGGACGGCGCACGCCAATGCCCCTATGTCCGGGCCTTCGCGATTCCGGGTGTATAGCTCAGTTGGTAGAGCAGCTGACTCTTAATCAGCGGGTCACAGGTTCGAATCCTGTTACACCCACCATCCTTCGCTCGCGATAGCGAGGGAAGGATGTCCTTCGAAACCTTGGCGTAGGCGGACGGCGCGCTCCATTCGCGAGCTTCGGATGGCATACGCCACACGGTCCACCGCGCCGTTCGCCGTGTCTTCAGAAACGGAAGCGGATCGCGGCGTTGAGGCTGTGGCGCTCGACTTGGTCGCCGAACTCGCCCTCGTAACCGATAGAGAAGGTCGAATAGCCATTGGTGGCGTCAACGCCGATGCCAACCAGCGGCGCGCCATCGCCAATGCCTTCGTCGGTCAGCGTGAATGGCGAGCCGCCCGACACAAACTGGACGGTGCGCTCGGTCTCGTCGTCGATCAGATTGGCGCGGTAGCCGCCATAGATGCGCGGCGAGATTACGCTGTTGCCGCCCAACTCCCAGTTCGCGCTAAGCTCGAGCCCCACATCGCCCCACAGACGCTGCGAGAAGGCGCTATCGACTTCGTAATCAACCGCCGCGCCACCACCTTCTTCGGTGTAGCCGTCTTCGTTGATGGCCACATAGGTTAGCGCCGCCTGCGGCGTCAGCGTGAACCAGCCAGCGCTCATCGGCGCCGAGGCGCGGATCGCGCCGTGACCTTCGTAGGTGAGCCAATCGGCTTCCGAGAGCGCACGGAAAGCGACGGGGTTGCCGATTTCAACGAAGCGGCGCGACTGCATCTTGCCAGCGCCGGCGCCAACGATGAAGTCGAGGTCGATCGGGCCGACCGCTGTGGCGTAATAGGCGTTGGCCTGCGCGAACCATGCGGAAATCTCGCCGTCGGGACGGCCCGGCTCCTCAACCTCGGTGGCCAGGAACGAACCCGAGAGGCCGAACATGGCGCCGTTGTCGGTGGGCCCGTCGATGCCGCCCGCAAACCCGAAGCCCTGGCCGCGGAACTCCTGGCTATTGGTGCTCGGGGGTTCACGGGTGAGACCATAGGCTATTTCTTGGCCCCACACGGATACCTCATCCAAGCCCTGCATGCGCGTCGCCGCCATGCGGTTCGAGGTGGCGCTCTGCATTTGTTGAATCGCGGTGGCCGCGATTTCGGTCGACGCCGACGAGTAATTCGGCATCAGATCTTCGTAGGCGTCGAAGAACTCATACTCGCTGGTGATCGCCGCCATCGCCGCCGAGGCGTTCGGGTCTAGGCGCAGCGCAGCCAGGATGGGGTCGTAAGCGATCGACTGGTTGGCCGAGAGGCCAAGATCGACCGCGGTCTTCAGATCGAACACCGCAGCGAGCGAATTCGGATCGCCGCCGTCGACGACGATGCTGAGATCGTAGAGGAACGGAGTGCTGGCCGCGGTTGCCGGTCCAACGACGTTGGCGGCGCCAATGAGACCGCCGTTGGCGGTCAAGAATATCTGAGAGCCAGATACCGGCAGACCGGCCGGCACGATAGGCGAGATGCTGGCGCCGGGAAGAAACGTTATTGTACCAGTAGACTCGATGAACGTTGTCTCCGCCGGAACGCTCGAAAGAAGAACGCCCAGTTCGGCATTTGCGCCGAAACTAGCCGACCCAATGTTAACGGCGCCGCCCTGGATGTTCAACGCGCCGTCGACGACATTGATGACCAGCGTGCCATTCGCATCGGAGATGCGCCCCGAAAAGGTGGCGCCGTTGTCGATGTTGAAAACGTCGTTGCCTAGCCCGAAGGTCACGTCGCCCGAGATGCTGCCCGACAACAGGTCGATCGTGTCATTGCCGGAACCGAAGAGGATATCGCCGACTATGCTCGCCGCAGTCGCCACGGTGTCGTCGGCGGCATCATCATCCGTGAATACGCTCGGCGCGATCTGCTCCAAGAGCACGTCGGCGCTCGATGACGATACGTCGATCGCGATCGCGGATCCGGTGACGGGCGGAGGGGGAACATCATCGGTGAGATCATCGTCGGTCGCAACAATTGCAGCGGCGATCTGGCCGGAATTGGTAATCGTGGTAAGTGCGCCCGAGAGGTCTCGGATCGCAACTGCCGCACCAGTCTCACCGAAATAGTTGGCGCTGATTAGGCCCGTATTCACCAGCGTCGGCGCCGACGCTCCGGTGTCTAACAAGATTCCGTAGCTTGTTTGCGCTGGGTCAGACGTCACGCTCGTCCGCACGCTTCCACGGATGAGTATTTGCGGGACAATTGCCCCGTCGCCAATGACCAACGAATACGCGTCAGCCTCCGCGGCGACCGCACTCAACGAGTTATCGATTGCAATGCCGCCCGTCAAAGTGGCGGTCGCACCCAAACCATCGCCCTGTATTCTGATCCCGGTCGCCGAAATGCCATCATAAACTCCCGCCGCGCCGACCCCGCCGCGCACCTGCAGGGCGAATCCGTCGGCATTGGGACCAATCACGATGTTGGAGCCGTCGGCGCCGATGAAGAGCGCCGGCGCGGAGCCGAACTGGTTCAGCGATATCCCGGCGTTGTCGTCAGCTTCATTGAGTTGGCCATCGCCATCGTCGTCATTGTCGTTCTCCACCCCAACGCCGCGCAGGGTAACGCCATTGGCAACGCTGGCGCCAATGTGCACCCCTGAACCAGCCTGCTCAAGATCGTCAGCATCCAAGTTCGCCTGATTGTTGATGGCGTTCAGAGTGGAATAGCCGGTGATTGCCCAGCTGCCGCTCAGCGCCACCTCGCCGCCCACGGGCGCGTTCACGAGCAGACCCACGCTGTTCTGGCCGCGGATCGCCATGGCGCCCGTTAGGATCACGTCGCCGGTGACGCCCGCGCCCGAGTTGACTACAACGCCATAAGAGTTTTCTCCCGTGACATTTGTCGCCCCGCTCAAATTAAGGTCACCGGTAAGCAGCGCATCTAACCGCACCGCCGCCGATGAGTTGCCTTCAATAGTGGTTTGACCATCGCCGGTTATGTTGCCGGTAAAGGTCGGCCCCGCTTGCAGAAAGATGCCGTACCGATCTGAGCCTTGCGCGAAGTTTCCGTCGAGATCGCCGTCGTTGTCAGTGTCTGTCTGCGTGAATCCCTCGGAAAGATTGATCACGCCGGATTGGACGATGTTACCGGTGTTGCCCCCCTGAAGAAGAATGCCCGTCGTGTTGTTGGCGTCTGTCGACGCGATCTGGCCATTGATCGTCACATCATTGCTGGTGTTGACGGTGATCGCGGTCTGGCCCGCGGTCACCGTGATCGAGCCACCGTCGGCCACCGTGATATCGCCAGCGACGGCGCTGCCATCTGGATTCGAGGTGGTCAGCGGCGTGGTCGTCGCCGTCGTTATCGTGACGTCGCCCGCGTGCGCGGTCCCAACGCCCGCCATCGCCATGGCGAGGCTTGCGAGTTGAATTCTGCGCTTGATCCGCATCCCGGCTCCGTCCCCTGTTGCGGGTGGCGGGCGGCGCCTCAAGCCGCCTCATGAGCGCCCCCTGCGGCTGCGCCCAGACCTCCCTTCGCCGCCCGGTCAGGGGCGAGCGCGACTGGGGTTGGCATGCCGACTTATCGGAATTTTGTCCATAGCCGGGCGCATGGCGCCAAGGCTCTGGTCATGCATGGGGATTGTCGCGCCTGCGCAACACCCGCAGGGCACGAAATTTCTCGATATTGCGGCGCAGCAGGGGACAGACGCGAAGATCAGCCGCGCCGCAGAGCGAGTCGTTCGGCGTCGACCGTGGGCGCTTGGTCGCGGTCGCTGCCTTCCAAGCTCTTGCACAGGCGCTCGACTTCCCCAGGCGCCACGGCTTGCGAGAAGAAGAAGCCCTGGAGCTCGGTGACCCCGAGCAGGCGCATGACCGATGCCTCGGTCTCCGTTTCGACGCCTTCGGCCACGATGTCCATGCCCAAGCCGCGGCCAAGCGTGACCACCGACTGGATGATGGTCATCGCCCGCTTTCGCTCATCGATGCCGGTGACGAAAGCGCGGTCGATCTTGATCTTGTCGAAGCGGAAGTCCGACAAATAACGCAGCGACGAATAGCCGGTGCCGAAATCGTCCAGCGCGATCTTGAAGCCGAGGCCGCGCACGGCCTCGAGGATTTGACGGTTGCGCTCCGTCGATTCCATCAACACGCCCTCGGTGACCTCGAGCACGATGCGGCTTGCGTCCATATCGTGCCTGGCCAGCAAATCTTCCAGCAACGCCACCAGATCGACGTGGCGAAATTGCACCGGCGAGAGGTTGATCGAAACCTCCAGCCCAGGCCAACGTTTGGCTTCTTCAAAGGCGCGATCGAGCACGAAGGCGCCGAGCGCCGGCATCAGCCCGGCCTCCTCCGCGATCGGCACGAACACGCCGGGCGAAATGTACCCCTTGGTCGGGTGGGCCCAGCGCAGCAGCGCTTCCACACCCGTAACCCGCCCATTGGCGCACGAAACCAGCGGCTGATAATGCAGCTTCAGTTCGCGTGCTTCGAGCGCGGCATGCAATTCTAGCTCGACCTCGCGCCGTTGCTCGACTTCCGCCGCCATTTCGGCGCTGAACACCATGGCGCGGTCGCGGCCCTGGTTCTTGCCTTCATAGAGCGCGATGTCGGCGTGGCGCATGAGTTCTTGCGGCGAGAGCCCGTGATCAGGCCCCATGGCGATGCCGACGGAAGCAGTCATGCGAATATGCTGGCCGTAGACATCAAAGCTCTGCTCGAAGGCTTTGCGCAAACTCTCCGCCAGGTCGCTCGCGGCTTGCGGATCGTCAGCTTCGCGCAGCACGGCGAACTCGTCGCCGCCGAAACGAGACAAGAAGTCCTCCGGCGGCAGCGCATCGCGAAGCCGCGCGGCCACGCCCATGATCAGCGTGTCTCCGGCCGCGTGACCCATAGTGTCGTTCACGTCCTTGAAGCGATCGACATCGATGTAGGCAACGAACACCCGCCTGTTGTTTCTGGTCTGAACGAGACGATCCAACACCTCCTGCAACCGTTCGACGAAGTGGTGGCGATTGGGCAATCCCGACAACGAGTCATGCAGCGCCTGATGGCGTGATTGTTCTTCGCGATCCGCCAGGTCACCCGACGCGCGTTTCAAGCGCTGAATCATCAGCCAAGTCAAAGCGCCTGCCAGCAGCACGCCGAGTGCGACCAACGGCAACACGAACACCAAGAGCGTCTGCCCAGGCTGACGAGGCGTCCAGCTGAGATAGCCCAGAGCTTTGCCGTCGTCGGCGTAGAAGGCCTCCGACACCATCCCAGAATGGCTCGATGGATCGGCGCTGAATGTAAGGTCCGGCATCAGCAGCGTGCGCCCCACTGCATTCATGAAGTCTTCGTCGATGCGCACCACTGAGACCATCAGGTGCGGTTCGCCAACGAGCGTGGACGCATCCACGCTCGGCACGATCGCCATCGCGCTCACGACGGCCGGAAAGCCGTCGACGGTCAGAATGTGAGCCGACCACCCGGCGTTGCTGGCGCCCAGCAAATAGGAATAGCGCTCCTGATCAGCGGTAAAGGCGGCGTCGCGCACGCGCAGGCTCGGATTGGGGACCCCGCGCGCGCCCGAGATGACCTCGTTCAACACATCTGCGTGGCTCGAGAAGGAAACCGTCGGATCGCCCTGCAGGCCGCCCGCTACATTGGCGTAAATCGGCCGGTTGGCGCCATCGACGATGTAGATCTCGTCATGGCCATAGGTCTCGTAGAAATAGACCCCGATATTGGTCTCGATCCACTCGAGATCGAGCGGACGACGTTGTGCGTTGATGACCGCATCATCCCACCAGGCAATCGCCTTCTCCTCGTTCAAGACGCGGCTGACCGCCTGATCGAGCGCGTTCTCCACAAGCTGCCGCTCGCGCTCCACCGCCGCCCGGTTGGCCGACCAGCCAGCGTACGCGACCACCGCCAACAACAGCGCCGCGAAGAACGCCAAGGCGCCGCCAATCGTCAGCGTCAAACGCTGCAGATTGTTTCTGTATGCCGTCGGTGAAGAACTCGGTGCCATTATGGTTATCTTCAGGTAAATAGGCGCCCATGCCGCACGAATTCAGATATTATCGCGGCAATGCGAATAACATATTACCTGAAGACACAGTTTTACTTGGGTGAAACGAGCTAATAATGCCTGATTGCAAGTTAGCCGCCCTGATGGCTCGGCTGTTAACCATATCAGTTAAGTTTGGTAAACGCTGAATTGGACTTGATTTTTACTCTGATTTACGCTTTGTTAGGGAACTCGCAGCGCGCAGCTCAACCGCCGGGTGGGCCGGAAGAGCGGGGCGGCGCGCCGCAAACTGACAGGGGTCATCCACATGACGCGGTACGTCGTGAAGACGCGCGCCGACAGTCCCGCGCTGAAGCGCGCCGCCATGGCCATTGAGGCCTCGGCCTGGAACGCGCTGGGCTACCTCAACTTCACCAGTGCGCACTTCAAGCACTATGACGAATTGCTCGAGCGCTTCGCCGAGTTTCAAATCTGCTTGGTCGATGAGGACACCGGCTACCCCGTGGCCGTCGGCTGCGCTCTGCCCTTCTTCTGCGCCGATCCGGCGAAGCTGCCTGCCGGCGGCTGGGATTGGATCGTCGAGTCCGCGAGCCGCATGGACGTCGCGCCGAATATGCTTGGCGGCCTGGGCGTCTCGGTGCCGCGCGTGCACCGCTCGAAGGGCCTTGCGCGCCTAGTGATCAAGGCGATGCGCGACATGGCCGAACAATGCGGCTTCGAAGGCGTTGTCATTCCGGTTCGCCCGACTTCAAAATCAATGCACCCTGAAGTGCCGATGCACGAGTACATCGCGTGGACCGACGACAACGGCCGTGCCTACGATCCTTGGCTGCGCAGCCATCTTGCCGCCGGCGGCCGCATCGTGGGCGAAGCCACGCGCTCGATGGTGGTCGAGGAGCCGATCTCGTTCTGGGAGGCGTGGGCCGGGCGCACGTTCGACAAGAGCGGCGACTACGCCATCGACGGCGCACTGGCGCCGGTCAAGGTCGATTTGAAGAGCGGCATGGGCCGCTATGTCGAACCGAACGTTTGGTTTGCGTATCAGGCGGCGTAATCAGCCGGCTGCGCGCAGCGACGCCACGGCGTACTGCGGCAACTCGATCGCGTGCCCATAAAGGAAGCCCTGGGCGAACTCGCAGCCCATCGCGCGCAGCGCTTCGGCCGTCGCTTCGTCTTCCACACCCTCAGCCGTCACCTGCAAGCCGAGCGCTTTGCCCAAACCGATGAGGGCGCCGACGATGGTGGCGTTCTCGCGGTCCGTTGTGATGCGCGCCACGAACGAGCGGTCGATCTTCAATTTGTCGATCGGCAGTTCGCGCAGCAAGAACAGCGAAGAATAGCCGGTGCCAAAATCATCGAGCGCGATGCGGACACCCTGGTTCTTGAGTGAGAGCAGCGAGGACTTCGCCCGCGCCACGTCGCCGATCATGGCGCTTTCGGTGACTTCAATTTCGAGCCGCTGCGCCGGGAAGCCGGTTTCGCGCAGCGTCCTTAGCACCTTCTCGGGGAACCATTGATCGCGCACTTGGCTCGGCGAGATGTTGACCGCCAGCACAAATTCACCGGGCGCATCGAGCGCGCGCCGGCAGGCCTGCGCAAACAGCGCCCAGAACATGGCGTCGACGAGGCCCGCGTCCTCAGCCACCGGAATGAACACGGCCGGCGAAATCATCCCGCGCTCGCGGTGCGGCCAGCGGGCCAAGACCTCGAAGCCCGAAAGTTCGCCCGTGTCGGTGCGCACCACCGGCTGGAAGTACGGGATAATGTCGCCGTTGGGGATCGCGACCCGCAACTCGGTTTCGAGCGCGGCCTTGGACTTGAGCTCTTCGTCGATCGAGGAATCGAAGAACTTGTAAGCGCCGCGATCCTCCTTCGCGCGTAGCATGGCGGCGTCGCCGCGCTGGAGCAGTTCAGCGGAGTTGCGACTGTCTTCCGGGCACAAGGCGATGCCAATGGAGGCGCCGACACTGAGCTTCAAACCGTTGATCAGGATCGGCGCGGACAGCTCGTTCAGGATCCGACGCGCAGCGGCGGCGATCGCCTCGCGACCGCCGGGACCTTCCAGCAGAATTGCGAACTCGTCCCCGCCCAGGCGCGCGGCGAAGCTGTCTTCGCGGATGCAACTGGTGAGACGCGTAGCGATCACCTGCAGCAGATCATCGCCAATGGCGTGGCCGTGGACGTCGTTGATCGGCTTGAAACGATCGAGGTCGACGAACATAAGCGCGAAAGCGTTGTCTTCCGGCCCGACCAGGGCAAGCCGGCGATCGAGTTCTTCGAGAAAATGACGGCGGTTGGCGAGACCGGTCAAGGGATCGTGCCGCGCCAGCGATTGGGCGCGCGCCTCCGCGGCTTCGCGTTCGCTGATTTCAGCCGAGAGCGTCTCGTTGGCGCTGACCAGATCTTGGGTGCGCTGCTGGACGGTGCGTTCGAGGTTGTCTCGAATGGCGTCAAGCTCAAGCACGGCTTGGCGACGGTCAAGCTGCGCTTTGATCCGCGCCGTCAGAACCCGCAAATCGATGGGTTTGGTGACATAATCGTTGGCGCCACCCTCGAGCGCCTTGGAGACGATGTCGCCGTCGTCGAGGGCCGTCACCACGATGACCGGCACGTGCTCGGCGTCAAAACGTTGGCGTATGCCCTGCAGCGCATCGAGCCCCGAACGCTCGGGCATCATCCAGTCAAGCAGAACCAATTCGATGTCGAGCGTCGAGATCGCCTCCTCGATGCCGATCGCGGTTTCGCGCTGAACGACTTCATAACCGCGCCGCTCCAGCCTACGGCCGAGCATGTCGCGGTTCTGCGCTTGGTCATCGACCAGCAGAATACGTCCGAGGCGCGTCGATGCGGACGCGCCATCATCGCCTTGCGCCGAGGACATCCGCCCCCCTGCTACCCGTGGAAGCCCAAACCAGAGGAGCAGATTACCATGCGCTTGGTTGAGGCCGCGCTAATGTCGCAGACCTGTTCTGCGCCGAGACATGGTTGATGCCCGCTAACCTTTTAGGCAGCGTGCCGTTCTATCAGCGCCACGAGGCCGGCGAAGTCGACGGGCTTGGTGGCGAAGTCGTCGCAACCGGCCTCCATGCATTCCTTGCGCGCGCTCTCCATGGCGTGCGCTGTGAGCGCGACGATCTTCACACGGCTCACGTCCGGTGTAGCCCGCAGCACCTTGGTGGCCTCGATGCCCGACATCACCGGCATGGAGATGTCCATCAAGATCAGATCCGGCGCGCAGGTCTTGGCCATCTCGACCGCTTCGGCGCCGTTCTCGGCGACATGCACCTCGTAGCCGCGCCGTTCGAGTCGACGTGTCAGCATCTCGCGGTTGTCGGGATGATCTTCAGCGATGAGTATGCGCATGGGAGACCCTTTCACGCCGTCTTTCTTGGCGCCGCCGCGGACGCGGACGCCGGTTGTGCTGCTGCTGGAGCGCGCGCAAAACGAAGCGCAGCGGCGGCGAGCACGTCGCGGTCGGCTGGTTTGACCAAGTGCTCGCAAGCGCCCGACGACAATGCGCGCTGACGATTGTCGTCGATGGAATGGATAATCACAGGGATGTCGGCGGTGTCGCCGCTGGCAAGCACCGCCAGCACATCCCAACCGCTCACATCGGGGAGATTGATGTCAAGCAGGATGAGCGTCGGGCGGAGACCACGCGCGGCCTCTACGCCTTCCGAACCGTTGGCGGCCGTGCGCACGTTAAAGCCGAGTCGGGTCAGCGCTCGCGTGGTCAGATCGCGGGCGCTTTCCTCGTCATCGATCAACAACACTGTGCGCTGAGCGCCCTGCCCCGTCGCTGCGCCGGCGTCGATGCGCGCCGGCGTGGGCTTCGCTCCAAGTTGCGCCGGGAAGCGCAATGTAAACGTGGAGCCTCGGCCCAGGCGGCTAGTCACCGTCACGTCGCCACCCAGCATGTGCATGATCCGACGCGTCAGCGCCAAACCGAGGCCGGTGCCGCCGAAGCGCCGCGCCGTCAGCACATCCGCTTGCACAAACGCAGTGAACAAGCGCGATACTTGCTCCTCGCTCATGCCGATGCCGCTATCGGCGACCGCGATCTCGATCATATCGGCGTCGCGGCGCACGCGAAGAGCGATCTCGCCGTTGCGCGTGAATTTGGCCGCATTGGAGAGCAGATTAAGCAGGCACTGATTGAGCTTGAAGGCGTCGGTGCAGACCGAGCCGATCTCACCCTCGATCTCAATGCTGAGCACGCTGCCATTCTTCTCGACGCTTGGGCGGACGCTGGCGGCCGCGTCGCGGATGAGAGCGGCGACATCGAGATCGGCGGCGGACAGGTCCATCCGGCCGGCTTCGATTTTCGACAGATCCAGCATGTCGTTGATCAGAGTCAGCAGCTGACGCGCGGAGCTCAAGACCCGGCGGAGGTCGGCGATGTCGGTGTCGCGGCCATCGGCTTCGGCCTCTTCCATAAGAATCTCGGCATAACCGATGATGGCGTTGAGCGGGGTTCGCAGTTCGTGACTCATCGAGGTCAAGAACTGCGATTTCGATACGTTGGCCGCCTCGGCCGCCTCACGCGCCATGCGCAAGCTTGAGAGCGTCTCGGCGAGCTTTTCGTCACGCGCCGTCATCTCGGCCATCAGCCCATCGAGGCGCTCGTACATCTCGGTAACGCTGATCGCCGCCTCATCGAACGCTTCCATGGGCTCGGCCCGATCGCAATCCAGAGCGCGCTTGGAACGCAGATTTTCTTCGGCGCGATGCATGGCGCGGATGAAGGCGCCCTCCTGGCGTTTGCGCTCGGTAATGTCACGCGACAGCACGATCAGCTTGCGCACCGCGCCCGAAGCTTCGACAACGCGCCGCGCCCAGCATTCGACCCAGCCTTCGGCGCCGCCGGCGCGGATGACGCGATGCTCGATGCACCCAGCCGCTTCTCCGGCGACAACGCGTTCAACATAATGCGCGAACGCTTCGCGATCCTCAGGCCGCAGCGCCGGGATGGCGTTGGCGCGGAAATGTTCGAAACCGATCGGCGCGCCGTAAAGATGCTTCGGGTCGCCGTGCCAGGCGATCGAGCGCTCCTTGAAGTCGACTTCCCAAACCACGCCGCCAAACGTCTCGAGCGCCATCCTGAGGCGCGCCTCGTTGGCGGCAGCCGCGCCGCGGGCGTTCACCAGCGCGGTCACTTCCTTTCCGCGCGCGACGACGCCGATGATCTCGCCCTCGCCGTTGCGCCATGGGCTCGCTTCCCAATTGAACCAAAGCACGCGCTCGGCGGTGCGGGTTTCGTCTTCTTCGAAACGCACCGTCTCACCGCTCAGCGCGGCTGCGAAAGCCTCGCGCCAGCGGTCGGGCGCCCAGCCGATCAAATCCTCGAACCGCTTGCCGCCGGGATCGGGGACTCCGAGCCACTCGCGCAAAGTTCGACTCATCGCCACGACGCGGCCGTCGCGGTTGACGAGCATAGCGGCGACCGCCCCCTGCTCGAACACGAGTTGCGCCAAGGTCGCCTCGCGGCGGGCGTTCGACTCCGCGTCGCGCAATGCCCGTTCGGCATCAGCGGCGCTTATACGCGCTTGCGTGACGTAGGCCATCAAGGCGCCACCGCCGACGGCCGCGATAAAGGCGAGGTCCCAATCCGGCCGCGTTGTCATCGCGGCCAGCAGTAACGGCGAACCGAGCAGCGAGAGTGCGGGGGGCGCGGCGCCTGCAAGTGCAATCGGCAAGGCGCCAGAAGCGCCGGGGCTGAAGTGGCGCACGACGCCCGCGATCCAGAGCAACACGGCGGCAGCAGCGCCAGCGGCTTCGCCATGCAGCCAGAGCGAGATTGGAAGCATTGCGTAGAAAGCCGAACTCATCGCCGCCCATGCGGCGAGGCCAGCGACGCGAGCGCCATCGAGTGGCGCGCCAGCGGCATCGAGTCTGCGATAAAGCTCTGCGTCGGCGATCAGCAGAAGCGCCATCACCGCGGCCCAGCCTACGGGTTGAGGTCCGCCCATGATCGCGGCGGCGATGCCGCCCGTCAGCATCGTCAACGCGATGGACGCCGGCAACTCGCGCCTGCGCGTCTCGGCGGCGCTGGCCATCGTAGTGGGCGCAATTGGCGTCATGGCGAGTTTGGCGGCTCCGGGGCCGTGACTAAGACCCGGACGGACGCTGCCAGCGCGCGGTGAATTTTAGGCTAAATCGAGCCCAAGAGGGTGCGATGACCGGCGATAATGGCGAGGTTTATAGCGAAGCAGAGCACCGAGAAGGCGAACAGCCAGGGGAACCCGCCGCCGGCGCGGCGCCTGGCATTGGCCTCAAGCCAACCGCCGATCCCGACCAGGGCCGCCGAAACGACCAGGATCCAGATCTCGTGCCGATGCATGAAATCGTGAAATTCTGCAACAAAATCAGACATCAAGGTGACGCTGGAGGCGGCGCTGGCAGCGACGATCACCAGCAGCGCGGGCAACCCACAGCAAAGCGCATGCAGCCCCATGACCGCCGCATGGGCGAGGTGCGCGCGCCTCGGCATGTTATGTTGTAACGTCACATGCTGGACCTAGGCTCCAGCCAATACCCGGTCAAGTCCGCGGCGAGCCAAGTAGCATTGATTTCACTTTTTCCAGTGTTGAAATCGGCATAGAGGTTGCGGCGCGACACGTGCGGACGCACATGTGGCCAGGCTTGCATTGAGGTAGAGGGCGATGTTGGCGTTTCTGGTGATGTTGCGCGACGCGTTGATCGCTCTGGCTCTGGCCTGGGTCGGGGTGTCGCTTGAGCAGCGCGAGGTTGAACAGTCCAACTGCGCTGGCGAGACTTGCCAGTCTAACAGCCGCTGACACAACAGCTGAGCGAGCCCACTGGACATCAGCTTGTGCTCGCGAGCGTTCGCCCTTGAATGGCCGCACTTCTTTCGTTCTCGTTAGCGTAGATTGAGCGCGCTTGGCGTGCGTCGGACCGGATCTCCATGACCGCGACAGTTCCCGAGGCCGGACGTTCCCGCGAGCCGGGTGCGATGCTTGGCGTTCTGGGCATGGCGGTCGGCGCGCTTTGGATTGTCGGCAGCCTCGCCGGCGCCATGGTGCTGATCGGGCCGTCGCAGATCACGGCATTAACCATTCCGGAAATTGGCGCCGTCGGCGCCGTCACGGTGCTGCCGGCGATGATGTCGGTATTCTCCGGGCTCGCCGCGCGCGACAGCGCCCGCGCCCGCGCCGAAGCACGCCGTTTGGCTGACGCCGCGGATCGCCTGCTGAACCCGGAGCGCAGCGCTGAGAACGCCGCCCGTCAGCTCGCCGAAACGGTGCGCGGCGAAATCAACCAACTCGACCAGGCGTTGCTGCAAACGCTGAAACGGCTGCAGGACGTCGAAGGTCAGATCGCGCGGCAGTCGAAGGCGGTCGAAGACATGGCCGATCAGGCCAAAGCCGGCGCCAATCAGATGATCGTCGGCATGGAGCGCGAGCGCGAAGAGCTGCTGCGTATTTCGCGCGACCTTACCAACCAGGCGCAGACCATCGGCGACTCGATCAGCAAGCACACCAGTTCGATATCCGAAGCCGCCCGGCAGGCGGAAGCGGAAGTACGCGCCGCCGATCAGGCGCTCGACCATCGCCTTACCTCGTTCGGCGCCGCCGCCGCTCTGATCAGCGACCGCACCAACGGTCTTTCCAGCGCCGCGCAGGCAAGCGCCGATTCCGCGCTTCGCCTGGAACACGCGCTTTCAAACGCGCTCGATGTCTTGGCCAAGGCGACCAGCCTAACGGACGCGGCGCGGCAATCGGCGGAAGCGGCGACGCATGCCGCCAATTCGACCGCCGGCGCCGTGCGCGAGACCACCCACCGCGCCATCGACGACGCCAAGCGCGCCGCCGACCTCATCCGCGGCGAGGCCGTCAACGTCGAACGCGAAGCGGCGATCGCCCTCGAGCGCCTGCGCGATGCGGCGGACGCGGCGCGTCACGCCGCACGCGGCGCCCGCAACGCCGTTGGCGACGACGCGCCGCCGCCGGGCTATGACCGTTCCTGGCGCGATGAAGCGGCTGATCCCCTGGAGCTGCCGCCTGCGCGCGGCCGAAACGATCCCCCGCCGCCTATGTTCGGCGACGCCCCGCCGCCGGAACGCGCACGCGGGCCTGCCACCGAGCATGCAACGCCCGGGGAGTGGACTTGGCGGGATCTCCTGTCGAACGTCGACAATCCAGAATCCCAACCGCGCACGGCAGCGGCGCAGCGACGCGAGCCCGCTGTCGATCCGGTGGCGCATTTGCGCCGCCAGATCGCCGAACCGCGCACGGCGGCGCCGCCGATCGTCGAAACCATCGAGGCCGCGGGCCTGCGCCTCGACGATGTTTTCTCCCCTTCCGCCCTTGAGCGCATCGCTCAGCGCGCGCGTTCGGGCACGCAATCGCGCCGCCGCGCCGTGCGCGACGCCGCTCCAGACGCAGCGCGCCGCATGGCCGATCATTTGGCGCGCGACGCCCACGCCAATCAGGAAGCGATGCAGTTTCTGCGCACGGAAGGTTCGCGCATTGCTGAGCAGATGGGCCGCGGCCGGGCGCAGATGAACACCGAACTCACGCGCGCCTTTCTATTGATCGACGCCGCAGCAGGGTAAGCCGTATCTCCGGCTGCGAGGGTTGATCTTGTCAGAGCCCGTCTACGATCAAATCGGCGCAGGCTACGCCACGCGCAGGCAGCCTGATCCGCGTATCGCCGCGGCGATCCTCGAAGCGATCGGAGACGCACACCGCATCCTTAATGTCGGCGCCGGATCCGGTTCTTACGAACCGAGAGACCGCGAGGTGCTCGCCGTCGAGCCTTCAGCGACCATGATCGAGCAACGCCCGCCGGGCTCGGCGCCCTGCGTGCAAGGAACGGCGGAAGCGCTGCCGGTCGAAGACAAGTCCTTCGACTGCGCTATGGCCATTCTGACAATACATCATTGGTCCAACTGGCGGCAGGGGTTGGATGAAATGCGCCGGGTCGCCGATCGCGCCGTCATCCTCAGCTTCGAGCCTGATTTCCCCGATTTCTGGTTAACCCGAGACTATCTGCCAGAAGCGCGAGAACTCGATCGCCGCACCTGCCCCTCGCCAGCCGAGATCGTTCAACATTTCGGAACCGGCGAGATCGATGTGCTGCCGATCCCGCACGACTGCATTGACGGATTTCACGGCGCCTACTGGCGCCGGCCCGAGCAATATCTCGATCCAGAGGTGCGCAGATCGATTTCGACATTCGCACGGATCGCCACTTCCGCGCGCGCCCTGGAGCGCTTGGCCGCCGATCTGGAAAACGGCGCCTGGCATCGACGCAATGCGGCGCTGCTGGCCTTAACCAGCTGCGATGTCGGCTATCGGCTTATTCGCGCCGATTTCTCGCAGCAGCGCGCTACTTAACCTTATTCTTCGCGTGCGGCGCGCCTTCGTGCGCCGTTTGCTCCGATTTGGCGCACGCGCCGCGCGGGAAACCCACTCGCCTCGTTGGCATGGCCGTTGCAGCCGCCTCGCCTCAACGCCCGACAACCCCCGGGCGCGCGGGAGTTTACTATGTATTACGGACACGACGACGACGAGCGCGATCCGTTCGAGGATTTCGGCGAAGCTGAAATGGCGAACGACGACCGCGCCCATGCATTCACCGATGAATTCGACGATCTCGGAGACTTCCAACGCGAAGACTTCCGCGAGGAGTTCGAGCCCGTGCGGCGCGACGAGCCGGCATTGGTCGAACCCAAGCACGAGACGAAGATCAAGACCGGCTTCTCATGGGCGGGCTTCGCCGGCGGCCTAATGGCGCTGGTCTGGATTGCGGGCGCGATCGGCGGTCCCTTGAGCTATTTCGGCGTCGAAGCCGTGATGGCGATGGACCCCGCCATGCAAGCGGGCTTGATCGCTCTGGCGTTCGGCCCGGCGCTTCTGTTCTGGGTCGCGGCCTCCGCGGCCGGCGAAGCGCTGAAGGCGCGCAAGCTCGCCGCCGAACTCACACGCCTTGCCCGCGAGTCGGCGCTGCCGACCGAAGCCGGCGAAGCGCACGCGCAACGTCTCTCCAACACCGTTAAGAGCGAGATCGAGCAGCTGAACGACGCCGTCTCGTCGGCGCTCGATCGTCTGGCCGAACTCGAAGCCGCCGCGCAGCGCAACGCGGTGCTTTTCGGGGAAGCCGTCGCCGCTTCGCGCATCAACACGCAAGCGATGACCGATGCGCTTGCGCGGGAGCGCGACGCGCTGGTCGAAGTGCGCGGCGACATCAAGGATCAGACCGATGTGATCGCCAATTCGATCGGCCGCCAGGTGCGGCTGATGCGCGAAGCCTCGAAGCTGGTGAAGACGGAAGTCTGCGCCGCCGAAGACGCGCTGGCGGGTCACCTGGCTTCGTTCGCCGCCTCAGCCAACGCCATCGGTGACCGTGCGGCACAATTCCACGCCGCCGCCGATACCGCCAACGCCGCCGCTGCTTCGCTCAACGGCTCGATGTCGGAAATGCTCAGCGGCCTCGCCGAAGCCACCCGCCTCACCGAGACGGCGAAAAAGTCGACCGCCGAAGCCGTGCTTGTCGCTAACGAAACCGCAAGCGCCGTCCGTGAAACGACGCGCAGTGCGGTGAACGAGTGCAAGCGCGCCGCCCAACTGATTCGAGCCGAAGCGCAGGCCATGCAGGAAGCCGCCAACGACACCATGGCGCGCTTGAACGATATGGCCTCCACCGCGCGCACCGCCACGCACGAGAGCCAAGCCACAACCGAGCGCCACGCTGTGTCGGTCGAACAGCGTCTCGGCGCCCTCGCGTCGACGCTCAGCGCCAAGAAGATCGCGCAGAAACCGGTCGAGCGCGTGGTCGAACGCCAGCCCGAGCCCGTCGCCTTCGCCGAAGTCGAGGAGGTCGCAACGCTGCACGCGGCCGCGAGCGCCGCTGTCGCCCGCGGCGGTTCGCGTCCTCGCGTGCAGGCGCGCGTCGACGTTGCCGAAACGCAGCCGAAGCGCGTGTTCAAGGGGTTCGGTTCGTGGGGCAACTTCATGCCGCAGCGCGAAGAGACCCCTGTGGCCGCCAATGAGAGCGCGTTCGATCTCGCCGATTTCGGCCGCGGCGCCCCGGTCGATCCGGATGCCTCGCTGAAGTCGGGCGTCATCGAGATGGTCGCCGACGCCGGCGTTGATCTGAGCGCCGTGCTCGATGCCGCCGATCTCGCCCGCATCGCCCGTTGCTCGCGTGAAGGCGCCAGCGCGCGCCGCCGCGCGGTCATCGACGCGGCGCCGGGCGCGGTCACCCGCATCACTCGTCACATGAAGCGTGACGCCGGTGCTCATGACGCCGCGATCAAGTTCCGCGCTCGTCCCGATCTCGCCAAGAGCGAGAATAAGGACGAAGGCTCGGATCTGGTCCGCGCCTATCTGCTGATCGACGCGGCTCTCGCGTAAGTCAGTTACTCTCGGCGCTGGCGTCGGCTTCCGCCGTCAGCGCCGCATCCGCAATAAACTCCCCAATGCGCGCGCTGCCTTCCCGGGCGGCGCGCGCAAGCGCTTCTGCGGCCACCGACGACGACCGCGCCGAGACCGGCGCTCTGGTTTCGATAATCCGCGCGGCGACGATGCGCCGGCCCGGCGCAACCAAGCGCACGTCGGCGCGGAAATGTGCGCTCATGTCCTCTTCACGCACTTCGAAATCGAGCACATCCCAGCGAACTTCGTAATCGCCGCGCGCTTCGCCGCTGCGGGTGGCGGCGCGGAAGCGGCCCTGGCGCGAAATCGTTTCGACGAGAATCTGCTGCAGCGCATCGCTGGCGCGGTTCGACCATTGCGACTGATCGACGTAAGCAATTGTGTCGCCTGTGCGCCAGATGAGATCGCCGCCGAGAATGGCGCGTTCGCCCACTGGCTGCGCGACTGCAACGACCGCATCGATGGGCGCGCCCTGCAGCGCGGTCACGTCGCGCGCTTCGAGCACATAGGTGCGCGGCGGCGGCGGCGGTTCCGGCAACAGCGAAATGCAGCCGCCGAGCAGCAGCACGGATAGAAGCAAAGGCGCGGCGCGTATCATGGGTCGAGCTCCACGGTCGGCCGCGGACTGCGCGGCGTCAGAACGGATGGACTTTCTTCGAGATTGTTGGCGACGCGGTTGATCGAAGCGGCGGCGCGGCGGATTTCCTCGGCGGCCAGCGCAAGCTCCGGTAACGTCTCACCGGAAGCGACGGCCGCGGCCTCATTCACTTCGGTCAAAACCCGATCCAAATCGGCGATCTCGCCCTGCATCTGTCGCGCGAGCGCTGCGATGTCGCGCGCAGCAGCGCCCGACTGCGTCACGATCGAATCCTGCGCCGCCAACTGATCGGACACCCGTTCGAGATTCGCGATGATGCGCGTGACGCGGGCGATGTTTTCGTCCGTCAGCAGATTGCGCACCGACGCCATCGCTTCGCTCGCCTGCGCCGCCACTTCCTCGCCTCGCGCCACGATCACGTCAATCTGACTGCCTCTGCCCTGGATCCGCGGCGGCGGCCCGCCGAACGTGCCGCGCAGCACCTCGGCATCGCCGCTGCCCGCGGAGAGTTGAATCAAGGTGACACCCGTGAGGCCGATCGGCTCCAACTGCGCTTCGGTGTCGGTTTTCACCGGCACATCGGAGGACACGCGAATCCGGGCGATGACCCGATTGGTGTTGTCCGGATCGATGCGTAGCGTGTCGACTTCGCCCACCTTGATGCCGTTGAAGCGCACTTCGCCGCCCTCGGTGAGGCCGCGCACCGGATCGTCGAAAACCACATCGTACTCGTTGAAGCCGCGGCGCAGATCGCCGGTGGTGATCCACATGGCGAAGAGCATGATCAGCAGCGCGCCGATAATGGTCGCTGCGCCGATCAACACGTAATTGGCTTTGGTTTCCATGACCTATCCTCCCGCTGCGCCGCGTGTCGCCGCGCGGCCGCGCGGTCCTGAAAAGTATTCCTTCACCCAACCTTGGGCGTTCGCTGTTATCTCCGGGATCGTCCCGATCGCCGCCACCTTGCCCTTGAACAACACCGCCACGCGATCGCAGATCGCGTGCAGCGTGTCCAAGTCATGCGTGACCAGAAACACCGTGAGCCCAAGCGAACGCGCCAGCTCTTCCGTCATCCGATCGAAATTCTCGGCGCTGATCGGATCGAGACCGGCGGTGGGTTCGTCGAGAAACAGAAGCTCCGGGTCGAGCGCGATGGCGCGCGCCACCGAAGCGCGCTTGCGCATGCCGCCTGAGATTTGCGACGGCTTCTTGTGATGCGCATCCGGCCCCAGGCCCGCCATGGACAGTTTCAGCCCCGCAATCTCCCGGCGTAACGCCGAAGAGAGCCGCGTGTGCTCACGCAATGGCGCTTCGACATTCTCCAGCACAGTGAGGTTGGAGAAGAGCGCGCCGTCCTGGAACATCACGCCCATGCGCGGCTCACGGTTCTCAGCTTCGTGAATCGGAAAACTGATCTCGCCGGCGGTCGCCTTGTCGAGACCGACGATTTCGCGCAACAGCACGGACTTGCCGCATCCAGATGGCCCGACGACGCCCAGAATTTCACCACGGCGCACATCGAGATCGAGGCCGTCGTGAACGGTCTGCGCGCCGAAACGGGTGACGAGGTCCCGCACGCGGATGGCTATGTCAGCGCTCACCAGTCCATCTCCAGGAACCAGAGCGCGAACATCGCATCCATGAGGATGACCATGAAGATGCCCTGCACCACCGAAGTGGTGACACGCGCGCCGAGCGATCCAACGTCGCCGCCGACCGAGAGCCCCTGCTTGCAGGCGATCACCGCGAGCACGATGGCGAAGGCCGGCGACTTCGAGAAGCCGACCCAGAAATGCTGCGCCGGCACCACCTCGCTGATGCGCGCCACAAACATGGCCGGGCTGACGCCGAGTTCGGCCCAGCACACCAGCAACCCGCCGAAAATACCCGCCATCATCGCCGCGAAGGTCAAGATCGGCGTCATCACCAGCATGGCGATGACGCGTGGGACAACGAGCGCATCCATCGGATCGATGCCGATTACCCGCATGGCGTCGATTTCCTGGCGCATCTTCATGGCGCCAATCTCGGCGGTGAAGGATGAATTGGTTCGACCAGCCAAGATGATGGCGGTGATGACGACGCCGAACTCGCGCAGCATCGAGAAGGCGACAAGTTCGACGGTGAACACCGAGGCGCCGAAATCGCCCAGGATGCGCGCGCCCAAATAAGCGACAACCATGCCGATAAAGAAGGACAACAACGCCACGATCGGCAACGCGTTGAGCCCGGCCGTCTCCATCACGTGTACGATCGACACGGTGCGGACGCGGCGCGGATTGACGATCTGGCGCCCGATCACCACCAGCGTCTCGCCGAAGAACCCTACCGTCTCGACGATCTCATCCCCGATGGAGACCATGGCGCGGCCGACAAAGGCGGCGAAGCCCTTGAGCCCGCTCAGACGCCGCGGCGCCGGCGCCGGCGCGGCATATGCCTTGCGCGCCGCCTGCAGCAATTGCACCGCGTTGCCGTGCTCACCGCGGATGGCGACGCGAGTACTCTCGCCGCCCGGACTTTCGCGGAAGGTGCGGTCGATCAGGTAAGCGCCCGCGACATCGAAACGCCCGAGGCCCGCAACATCGACTACGGCGCCAGGCTTTAACTTCTCGGAAACTTCGGCCAAATCGTCTTCGAGGCCGGAGATGGTGTCCACCGTCCAGTCGCCGCGCAGCGCCAACACTGGCGCGCGCTCATCCTCGCGGAAGTCGAATGCGGCCGCAGCGGCCAATCCTGTCCCCTTCGAGCTTTCTGCCCGTCAACCAAATAACGGCTAACAGAAAATAATGGGCAAAGATGCAGGTTCGCGGGGCAGGCGAATTGTTAAGAAGGCGTTGCCGCAGGCCGGCGCGGTTCGGGCGACAGGAGCAGCAACGCCAATGCGCCGCCGGCCCCGGCCAGGACCGCCATCGCCCAATATCCGCCCGCGCCGATGTGATCGTAGAGATAGCCCGACAGCAAAGTCGACATGCCCATGAGCAGGCCCGCCGACATGCCTGAATAGAGTGTCTGCGCCATGGCCGCCGAATGCTCAGGCGTGTCGCGAAACACGAGCCGCATGGCGCCGACATGGGCCGCGGCGAAACTCATCGCGTGCAAGGCTTGTAGCGGCCAAAGAACAAGGCCCGTCGGCGCAAACCCCATGGCCAGCCATCGCACCACGCCAGCGCCGGCGCCCAGCAGTATGAGCGCCTCCGGCGTCGTGCGCTTTTCGAAGAAGCGCAAATTCCAGAGAAACGCCACTTCAACGCCAACGCCGAACGCCCAGAGCACGCCGATCATCTCCGGCGACAACCCCTGCCCGGTCCAGACGTTAGTCGAGAAGCCGTAGTAGAAGCCGTGCGCGCTCTGGATCAGGCCGCAGGCCAAGATCAGGATCAGAAAGCGGCGCGTGCGCAGCAACTCCCGGATGGCGCCGGTGCGGCTTTTGTGAATGCGTGGAGGCGGCCGGTCGGCAGGCAAACCGAACCAAGCTGTCGCCGCGGTCAGCGCCAGCCCCGCCAGCACCCAAACGACAACCGCACCCAAACCAAATTGCGCGACCGCGATGCCGCCGACGACGTTGGCGAAAATGAAAGCGACCGAGCTGAACCCGCGCGCCAGCCCGTAATCGATCTTGCCTTGAGCGGTGGCGCGCAAGGTCGCCGCCTCGATTAACGGCGTGATCGCCTGCGTTGTACTCAACGCAATGAAGCCAGTGATCAGCAGCGGCCAGAATTCGTCCGTCACGAAGAAGAAGGCGGCGTAGGCGAGCACGGCTGCGATCGCGAGCCACTTGATCGGCGCTGAGCGGTCGTCCGACTTGTCGGCTTGATAGGCCACGAGAGGCCCGGTGACGATGCGCGCAAACTGCGCCAGCGAGAGCACGGCGCCGATCTCTGCGCCGGAAAGTCCGCGCTCGAACTCGAGCCAGCGCGGCAAGAACACCAGGATGACGCTGGTTGTGCCGAACAGCGCCGACATCACCAAGGTGACGCGCGCCGCGGGCGTGGAGAAAATCGATGTTGGGGGCGGATTTTCGGACAAGCGCCTCGCCTAGCACTGGTTGGGCGCGGCGGCGAGGCGGCAGAAACGCAGGCGCGGCGCGTGAGCCTTGCACGGCGCGGCGGGCGCCACTAACCAATCGGCATGTACGGACAGACGCCGCCGCCCCGCCGCGACCTTTATCCCGCGCTCGACGCCTATGCGAGCGAGATGCTGAAAGTCTCTGATTTGCACGCGATCTATGTCGAGCAATCGGGCAATCCCAATGGACGCCCTGCGGTGGCGCTGCATGGCGGTCCCGGCGGCGGGCTATCTCCTGAGATGCGGCGCTTCTTCGACCCCAAGCGCTTTCGAGTCGTCGCCATGGATCAGCGCGGCTGTGGCCGCTCCACCCCGCACGCGGAACTGCGGGAAAACACCACCTGGGACCTCGTCGCCGATATCGAACGCGTGCGCGCGCGCTACGGCATCGAGAAATGGGTCGTGTTCGGCGGCTCCTGGGGTTCGACGCTGGCGCTTGCGTACGCCGCCAAACATCCGGAGCGCGTCGCCGGCCTGGTGCTGCGCGGCATCTTCCTGTTGCGCAAGAGCGAGATTGACTGGTTCTACCAGGAAGGCGCCAGCCACATCTATCCCGATGCGTTCGAGCGCTACGCCGCCGCCATTTCTGCGGACGAACGCGGCGATTTCGTCGGGGCCTATCACAAGCGGCTGACGTCCAGCGATTGGGCCGAGCGGCTGCGCGCGGCGCGCGCCTGGGCGCGTTGGGAGGGCGAGACCATTTCCATCGCCGGCCCCAGCGCCTTGCCATCGCGGTTCAGCGAGGATCGCTTCGTCGAAGCCTTCGCGCGCATCGAAAACCATTATTTCGTCAATCGCGGTTTCTTCGAAAGCGACGGCTGGCTCTTGGAGCAAGTCCCGCGCCTACGCCGCATCCCCTGCCGCATCGCGCAAGGCCGCTACGATGTCTGCACACCGATGAAGAGCGCCTGGGAGCTGAAGCAACGCTGGCCCGAGGCGGAGCTCGAAGTGATCCACGACGCCGGCCACAGCTCGCTCGAGCCGGGCATCGTCGATGCGCTGATCCGCGCGACGGACTGGATGGCGGATCGGGCGGATTGGTAGGTGTCAGGTGTCGGAGGTCAGGTGTCAGATGATGGAGAACAAAGACGACACAGGACACGACGAACAGCATCCTTCCGTTTGGAAACTGGTCGTGTTTCAGAAGGCCTATCAAGCCGCGCTCGATGTGCACAAGATCGCTTTGGGCTTTCCTCAACATGAGCGCTTCGAACTTTCAAGCCAGCTGCGCAGATCAAGCAAAGGGATTTGCGCCAACCTGACCGAAGGGCGCGGACGGCAGCAAGGCTCTCAAGCGGAATTCCGACGCTTTGTCCTGATGGCGCTGGGAAGTGCGGACGAGACGCTGTTGTGGATTCGGTTTGCGAGAGACCTCGGCTACCTCGACACGAGCGAACACGACGACTTGGCTTCAAGGTATGCGGAGATCGCCAGGATGCTCAATGGCCTGGTTTCCAAGCTCCGCTGACACCTGAATTCTGACCTCTGGCGCCTGATCACCACAACCACCCGCGCGCGCCGTGCTGGTCGCGGTGGAGGTCGACGGACAGCACGATGGCGTAGCCGGCCATCAGCGTCACCATGGCGGTGCCGCCGAAGCTGATGATCGGCAGCGGAATGCCGACGACGGGCACCAGTCCGATCACCATCGCGGTGTTGATGAACACGTAGCACGCCAATGTCGCGGCGACGCCCGCGGCGGCGAGCTTGCCAAACAGCGAGCGCGCCCGCAGCGCCACTTGCATCGTGAACGCCATCAGCGCGCCAAACAGGCCGAGCACCAGCGCACCGCCGACAAGACCGAACTCTTCGACGATCATGGTGAAGATGAAGTCAGTGTGTTTTTCAGGAAGAAAATCGAGCTGACTCTGCGTGCCCTGCATCCAGCCGCGCCCGAACAGACCAGCCGAGCCAATGGCGATCTTCGATTGCAGGACGTGATAGCCGGCGCCGAGCGGATCCTGCGTGATGCCCAAGAACACATCGACGCGGTCGCGCTGATAATCGTGCAGCACGCCGAAATACGCGAAAATCGCGCCGCCGATAGCAACAATGGCGCCGGCGGCAATGATGCGCCACAGCAAGCCGCCCAGGAACATGATGCAGACGCCGGCAAACAGGATCATCAGGGCGGTGCCGAGGTCGGGCTGGTGCATGACCAGAGCCACCGGCGCCACGATCATCAGGAATGGAGGCAGAATCCACAGCACGGTGCCGGTCTTGCGCGCATCGAGTTGATGGTAGTAGCGCGCCAATGCCAGCACGATCGCCACCTTCATTAACTCGGACGGTTGCAGCGAAAGCGGCCCGATCTCGAGCCACCGCGTCGCGCCCATGCGGGTGGCGCCGAACAATTCCACAGCGATCAACAGCAGCAGCGCCGCCGCATAGAGCGGGTATGCGACCGCCAGCCAGAAGCGCGAGTCCAACAGGATCGCAGCGAGCACCATCACCACCAGCAACACGGCGAAGCGGATGCCGTGGGTGAGCGGCATTTCCGTCCAGGCGCCTGTCGACACCGAAAAGTGCATCAGCACGCCGACGAAGGCGAGCGCGATCAAGATCGTAATGATGCCCCAATTCAGCTTGGCAAAGCGATCGAACAGCGTGTTGGAGCCCGAGGTGAGTGCAAGCGTCATGCGTTGCTCGCCAGATTTCGCTCGAGCTGCGCCAGGCGTGCGGGCGGGCGGCGCGACGGATCGCGCATCAAAGTGGCGCGCATAACTTCCTTGGCGATGGGACCGGCGACGGCGGAACCGGCGCCGCCATGTTCGACGATCACAGCGCAAGCGTAGCGCGGCTCGTGCCAAGGGCCGAAGCAGCAGAACAAGGCGTTGTCCCTGAAGCGCCACTCGATCGTCGAGTAATGGCGCCCGCGATTGGCGTCGGTAAGCGCGCGCACCTGGGCGGTGCCGGTCTTGCCGGCGATCTGAATCGGCTGCCAGCCGCTGGTCTCCGGGCTTACCGGCACAGCCGCGCCCGTGTTGGGATCGCGCACCAATTGGAGATCGCCGGCGCGGCGCGCCGTACCGCCGCTTTCGTTGCAAACGCCGAACATGCCGTCGCGCACGCGTGCGAGATATTCCGCTTCAATGCCAGTCATCGCCGGCGGCGTTGGCGGCTCGGAGACACCCGGCCCCTCGCGCACCAAGCGTGGCACGACGGCGCGGCCGTTATTGCCCAGGCGCGCCGCCATCACCGCGAGTTGCAACGGCGTGACGCCCATGGCGCCCTGGCCGATGCCGTAGTTCAACGTCAGGCCGCCGGTCCAACCTTCGCCGCGATTCTCGCGCCACCAGGTGGGATCGGGAATGAGACCGTTGCGGATATTGGGCACGTTGACGTCGAAATGGTCGCCCAAGCCGAATTGGCGCGCCACCGACGCGATGCGCTCGGGGCCCGCACGCAGCGCCGCCTGATAAAAATAGACGTCGCACGAATACTTGATGGCGTCGTGCAGGTTGACGCGGCCGTGGCCGTCGCGCTGCCAGCAGCGGAAGGCGCGGCCGCCATAGGGGAAGTAGCCGGGACAGCTGACCGACCAATCGTCCTCGACCCCCGCCTGCTTGGCGGCGATGCCGACCATCATCTTAAAGGTGGAGCCTGGCGCATAGACGCCGGTCACGGCCTTATGGAAGAGCGGTTTCTTTTCGTCTTCGTTGAGAAGGCGGAAAGGCTCGGGCGCGATGCCGTTGACGAACTCGTTGGGATCGAACCCGGGCGCCGACGCCATGACCAAGAGATCGCCGTTGTAGATATCCATCACAACTGCGGCGCCTGAGTGCTCGCCGAAATTCTGCATGGCGATGCGCTGCAGATCGTGATCGATGGTGAGCACCAGGCCGGAGCCGCGCACAGGTTCGCGCCGTTCGCTTTCGTCCTCGCCCTGCTCGACGCCGCGCGCGTTGACGATGACCTTGCGATACCCGGGCGTGCCGTGCAGCGCGGACTCCATCGAGGCCTCAAGCCCCGCCTTGCCGACACGCACGTGCGGATTGCGCAAGTACATGGCGCGCGTGGCGCCTTCGCCCTCTTCTTCGATCGCTTTATCGATGTCGCGCTGCGTCGGCTTTTGGACGTAGCCAATCGGATGACCGTAGACGACATCGTACGGATAAGCGCGCACGTCGGTTGACATCGCGACGATGCCGCGCAGCTCGGGCAGGCGCACATTGATGGCGTTGAACTCTTCCCAGGTCAGTCCGGCCTTGAGCGGTTGCGGCTCGTAGCGCGAGCCGCCTCGCGCGCGAATGATGGCCCGGCGCGCCCATTCGTCGTCGAGCCCGAGAATCTGAGCGACCCGGCCGACCGCCTCTTCCATGTTCTCGACATCGTTCTGGACGACGGCGACCTGATAATCTTTCGAAGTTTGCGCCAGCACCGTGCCGAAGCGATCGTAGATGATGCCGCGCGGCGGCGCGATGATGCGCGTATCGAAGCGGTTCTCGTCGGCGGCGTTGGAATACTCGCGGCTGATCAGGTTGGTGGCCTGCAGCTGCCCCATGCGGAACAGAATGGCGCCAAGCACGCCGGCGCCGACGAACGACATCAAAGCCGCGCGGCGGTTGAAGATCACCGTCGCATCGCGCTTCGGCAGCGTTGAGCCGACCTTCTTGCCCTTCATCGCCTGCCTCCGGGTTGAGGCCGCAGCGACGGCGAAGCGCTCATATAGAGCGGCCGCACCAGCGGGAAGATGATGGCGGTGATGATCGCGGCTTCGGCGTACGGCGCGATCGAGACATTGCGGCCGAGGCCGAGGGGCGCCAGGAGCGCCGCAACACCGATGGTGATCAGCGCGGTGGCGATGAAGCCGCCCCATAGCGACACCAGATTGGGCGCCGACATCAGTTGCGCCGCGATGCGCCCGATCAGATAGGCCGAGAGATAGATCGCGGCGAAAAGCCCGTATGGCCCGCCCGCGAGTTGATCGTGCAGCAAGCCAAGCGCAGCGAGCGTGACCGGGGCACGCCAGCCGCTTTCGTCTTCGGCGGCCCAGCCATAGGCGGCCCAAAGCACAGCGAGCGGCATCGGCGGTTGCGCGAAGAGCGGCCCAAGCGGCAGCGCCGGCAAGATCACGCTGGCCACGGCGAGCGCGAAACCCCACGCGCGCAAGGCGCCGCGGCTTGGAGCGCGCAGCGCGTTCATTGCGGCGGCGTCGTCGGCGGTTCGGCCGGCGGCGCTTCCGGTTGCGGTTGCGTTTCCGTGACCGGCGGCTGCGCCGGCGTTTCGTTCTGTGCGGTCTGGCGCCGCTGCGGACGCGGCACCGGCGCAGCGCTTGGCGCTGTCGGCGGCGGCGGCGTGGTTTCGCGCCCAATCACGGCAACCGATGATGTGGAACCCAACGGCGGCGTTGCATCCTCTGGAGCGGTGGCCTCCGGCGGCTCGATCGGCACAAACGGAATGAGCCGCACGAAATCGATCGGACGCTGCGATGCGGCCAGCGCCACGCGCCAGGCGCCGTCGCCCTCGCGCCGCGCGACGCCGACAGGAATGCCGCGCGGATAGAGGCCGCCATCGCCCGAAGTGATTACGCGCTCGCCCTCGCGCAGCGCCTGGGCGCCGACAATGAAATCCATGCGCGGCGCCTGCAATTGGTAGGGATAGAGCGAAAGCTCAGGGCGCCGCGTCGCTTGGCCGGCCAGCACCGCGCGCACACGCGAAGCTTCCCCCATCACAGGGATGCGCGAATTGTAGTCGTCGAGCATCAGCACCCGCGAGGAGCGCTGACCGACGGAGACGACGCGACCGACAAGTCCGTTCTCGTTGACGGCGATGTATCCGACCTTGACCCCATGCAGCGCGCCGGCGTTAGCGACCAGCGTGCGCATGAACGGCCCGCCGCTATCGAGCACCAACTGGGCGGCGATGGAATTCTCGATGTCGGCGCCCTCGCCGAACCCATCCTCCGGCATGCGCAGCAGCGCCTCATAGCGGGCGTTGCGCTCGGCCAAGCGCTCGGCGAGGTCTCGCCAGGCTTGCAACTCGCGGTTTTCGCGTTCGAGCTCTTCGATACGCGCAGCTGCATTCCAGCCCCCGAACAGGCGCTCGAAAAATCCTTGGCTGGCGCGCGCGGGCCCGGTGGCGACGCGACCCGCGGCGGCCGCGCCATCGTCGCCGGATTGCATTGCGATTTCGGTTTGCGGCGAACGCCCGGCGCGTACGCCGATCAGGATCACGGCGCCGACCGCCAGCACGATGCCGAGCGCAACGCCGGCGGGGATCCGCCTTCCGGCGCCCGCGCGCCGCATGCTGCTTCTGCGCCTGGCCACTTATGCCGCCTCTTCTGCCGCGCCGGCCGCCGCTTTAGACTTCTTCCGTCAAAAGACGGCGCGCTTCCTGCGAGTTGATGGTGTCGAGCGCGATGCCGCAGCCTTTCACAACGCAGCGCAGCGGATCGTCCGCCACCGACACGCGGATCGAGATACGTTCCTGCAGAACCATGTCGAGATTGCGGAGCAGTGCGCCGCCGCCCGTCATCATCAGGCCGTGATCGAAGATATCTGCGGCCAGTTCCGGCGGCATCTGCTCGAACGCTTGGCGTACAGCGTCGACAATGCGGGTCACCGGCTCTGCGAGCGCGTCCGCGACCATGGCTTCGGTGACGGTAATTTCCTTGGGCACGCCCGAGAGATTATCGCGGCCCTTAATCGGCAGGCTCATGCCCTGGCCGTGGTCGGGGGCTTTGGCGGTGCCGATTTCCTTCTTGATGCGCTCGGCGGTGCTATCGCCAATCATCAGGTTTTCCTGGCGGCGCAGATACTGGATGATCGCTTCATCCATCTTGTCGCCGGCTTCACGCAGACTGCGCGACCAGACCAGACCGCCCAGCGACAGCACCGCGATCTCGGTGGTGCCGCCGCCGATATCGACGACCATGCACCCGGACGGATCGTCGATCTGAAGACCCGCACCAAGCGCCGCCGCCACCGGCTCCTCGATCAGCTTCACGCGCCGCGCGCCGGAGGCTTGCGCGCTCTCCAGAATGGTGCGGCGTTCTACCGGCGTCGCGCCCGTCGGCACACAGATCACGATCTGCGGTGAAATCAGCGCCGGGCGCGGCAGCACCTTCTTGATGAATTGCTTGATCATCTCCTCAGCGACGTCGAAATCGGCGATGACGCCGTCGCGTAGCGGACGGATGACCTCCATGTTGCGGTGGGTCTTGCCGAGCATGGTCTTGGCTTCGGCGCCGACGGCATAGACGACCTTGCGTCCGCCTTCGTTGACATAGGCGACAACCGACGGTTCATCGAGAACGATGCCGCGTCCCTTCACGTGGATCAGCGTGTTCGCGGTGCCGAGATCGATGGCCAGATCTGGCGCAACAAGACCGAACATATTGCCGAGCATTCTGTGACAACCCTCGCCGCTTCGCACCAGCCGAATCAGACCCTTCGCCGGGCTTAACGCGGCATTCTTAACAATCTTGAGAAGACGCCGGCCGAAGGCCGGAAAGGGGCGCTTGGGGGCGTCCACGCAGCGGCCTTGTCCCAAGGCGCCGCGCGCATGCCGACCGACCGCCCCCGCTCGCCGACGGACCAGGACTTGCCGTGATTGCAGCGCGGGATGCAAGGGGCGCGCCGCAGCTATCCTTGCGATATCGCAATTGTTCCGAAAGACACACAACACCGCCGACTGGGGCGCGCGCTTGCAGGCGATCCGGCGGCGCCCGATGATTTCCGGCGGGACAGCCCCTTTCGCAAGGCTGGGGATAAAGGCTTGGTCGGCAAGACGTTAAGGTTTCTGGCGGCGGCGCTGTTTGTGGCGCTGGCCGGCCCGGCGGCGGCGCAGACCGGCGTCGATGAAGCAGCGCGCGGGATCGTGCGCGTGGTCGTCATCGTTCAGACCAGCGAAGGCCGCATGCTCTACGGCTCCGGCTCGGGCTTCGTGGTCGCGCCCAACCTTGTGGTGACTAATGCCCACGTGGTCGCCCCGGCTCGCCAGCGTTCGGAATACGAACTCGCCGTGGTGCCGCCCGAAGGCGATGGCCTGATCCCGGCGCGGATCATCCGTTTCTCGCCGTTGAGCGAACTGGCGCTGCTCGAATTCCGGGGCGGACCCGATTTGCCGGCGCTGACGATATCCACCGTCGAGCCGAGCCCAGGCGACGGGGTGATCGCGCTCGGATACCCCGACGTCGACTATCAAGGCGCCACCGGCGCCGACTTGCTGCGGCCCGCCCCGGCTTCGCGGACGTCAGGCCAAATCTCGTCGCTGCGGGACACCGCGCCAACCGGCGAATCTATCCCTTCGATCAACCACCAGGCGGTGATCTCGTCCGGCTCTTCGGGCGGGCCGCTGCTCGACGAGTGCGGCCGCGTCATCGGCGTCAATTCCTGGCACGTCTCCGGCGCCGATACGCGCGAGACCCGCGGCGTCTCCACCCGCGCCGGGCAGCTGCTGGAATTCCTCGACGAAGCCGGCGTCTCGCCGACACTCAGCGACGAACGCTGCCTCTCCTTTGCCGAGCGCATCGAGCAGGAGCGGGCAGAGACCATCACCGCGCTGCAGACGCAAAACGAAGAACTGGCCAGCAAGCTCGAAACCGCCGACCGGCTGACTCGCATCGCCGTGGTCATCCTGATCGGCGGCACGCTGGCGCTGTTCGTGGCGGTGTGCGTGCTGGGAGCGGTCGTGCTGTCGCGCCGGCGCGCGCAGCACGAGGCGCCGCCGCACCCGCAGGCGCGTCCGCACCCGCAGGTCGGCGAGCCCGAACCCTTCGAAGCGCCGGCGCGCAGACGCAGCGTCGTCGCCATTGTCGGCGGCGCCGCGGTAGCCGCAGTGTTGATCGTGAGCGTCGGCATTGCGCTCCTGCGCGCCCGCGACACCGCCAGCGTAGACATTCCCGAAGCGCCCACATTCAGCGGCGCCGTTACCTGCACGCTGGATCGCGAAGCCAGCGTCGGCGCCCAGGGCGTCTCCGATATGAGCTTCACCGCCTCGGGGCGCCTGTGTGTGAACGAGCGCACGCTCTACGCGCCGCTCGGCGACGACACGCCACGCTTCCGCCGGGCCATCGTGCTGGGGGAAGCGCGCGTACTCGACGTCCTGACCATCGATCCGTCCACCGGCGAATTCCGGCGTGAGCGCTATCCGCTGAACGACGAGGATTTCGCCGCCGCCAACCAGGCGGTGGCCGAGAGCGGCGTTGGCCGCGGCTGCGACGGCGACCCGGAAGCGGTCGCCCGCCGCAACGAAGCGCTGATGCCGTTTGCGCAATCCACGCCGCGTCAGCGTCTGGTCTGGCGCTGTGAGGCGCGCAACTAATCTCGTGCGGGGGCGGCGGCGCTGCCCGCGAGAATGCCGCCGTCGACATGAAGCTCCGCCCCGGTCATGTAGGAGCACTCATCCGAAGCCAACATCACGGCGACTGCCGCCACTTCCTCAGGCGTTCCAAAGCGCCGCATAGGCGTGTCGGCGACGAAGGCCTGCAAGTTCCGCTCACGTTCGGCGCCGACTCCCAGCACCGGCTCCCACATCGGCGTCAAGATCGCGGCGGGATGGATCGAGTTGCAGCGAATGTTGAGCCCCTGCTCGGCGCAGTAGAGCGCAACGGATTTGGTGTGATTGCGCACGCCAGCCTTGGACGACGCATAGGCGGCGGCGGCCGAAATGCCGACTATTCCTGACCGAGATGAGATGTTGATGATCGCGCCGGTGCGGTGCGTGCGCATTGCGCGGATCGCGTGTTTGCAACCCAGGAAAACCCCGTCGAGATTGGTTGCATGCACTGCACGCCAATCCTCGATGGTTGCATTTTCCGGATCGTGGGCGCCGCCACCCTCGAACCCCGTGATGCCGGCATTGTTGACCAGAATGTCGAGTCGCCCCTTGCGATTGAGGATCAGCGCCAGCACCGCTGTCCAGTCGCGCTCCTCGCGCACATCGAGCTTGAATGAACTCGCCTGCGCCGGACCCAGTTCCTCGGCAAGCCGCGCCGCACCCGCTTCATCAATGTCCGTGATGAACACGTATGCGCCTTCACCAACGAAGGCGCGCGCAATCGCAGCGCCGATGCCGCGCGCGGCGCCGGTTATCAAAGCAATCTTGTCTTTCAGGCGCCCGGACATTTGCTGCTACCGAGCGTCTGGCGCCACGCGCCAGACAATGTTGCCGACATCGTCGGCGACCAACAGCGCACCGGTCCGATCCATGGCGACGCCGACGGGGCGGCCCTGCGCCTGGCCACGCGCATTCAGGAAGCCGCCGAGAAACTCCTCGACATCGCCGCTCGGGCGCCCGTTGGCGAACGGCACGAACGCGACGCGATAACCGACACGTTCGCTGCGATTCCACGAACCGTGCTGGCCGATGAAAACGCCATTCCAATAGCGCTCGGGCAACGCATCAAAGTGATAGAAGAACAGGCCCAGCGAGGCCGTGTGCGCGCCCAGCGCATAATCCGGCGTCAGCGGCGCCTGCAGGCGCACGTTGGCTGGGATTTCCACGCGCTCGTCGCGATTGGCGCCCCAATAATAGTACGGCCAGCCATAGAAGCCGCCGTCCTGCACGCTGGTCATGTAATCGGGAACCAGATTGTCGCCCAGCATGTCGCGCTCATTGACCGCGACCCAGAGCGCGCCAGTCTCCGGCTCGAAGCTCATGCCGACCGGATTACGCAGGCCCGAGGCAAACACGCGCGCTTCGGTCCCATCGGGATTGAGGCGCCAGATGGCGGCGCGGCCCTCCTCCGCCTCCATGCCGTGATCGCCGATATTCGAGGCGGAGCCCACAGCAACATAGAGCTTCGAGCCGTCGGGGCTGGCGACGATGTTGCGCGTCCAGTGGCCGTTATCGCCATCGCAATACGGCAATTCGAGCACCGTCTCGGGCGCGCCTTCAGCGCGCGTCGCGTTGGGCGTGTACCGGAACCGCACCACCGCATCGGTGTTGCCGACGAACAAATTTTCGCCGACCAGCGCCATGCCGAATGGCTGGTTCAAATCCTCGGCGAACACATGGCGCGCATCGACATCGCCGTCGCCGTCGCTGTCGCGCAAGAGTGTGATGCGGTCGGCGCTTTCGCCGAGCGCCCCGGCGCCGCGCTGGACCATGTTGCGGATCCAGCCCTCGATGCCGCCGCCAGTTTGCGGCTTGGAGGAGCTCTCAGCGACCAGCACATCGCCATTGGGCAGAAGATAGAGCCAGCGCGGATGATCCAGATTTTCGGCGTATCGTGTGACCGTGAAGCCCTCGGGTGCGCGCGGCGCGGCGCCCTCCGGCCAACCGACGGCGCGGGCGGTGTTCACCGTGGGCAGCATGCTGCTCTCGGGCGCCGGCAGCTGCGGTTCAGCGCCGTAGCCATGCTCAGCGGGCGGCGCGGACTGGCTGCAGGCGGCCAGCAAGGCGGCAGCGGCGGCGGCGAGCTTCTTCATCATCGACCTCAAGATTGACGCACAAGTCTACGCACGATGAGCGCGATGACCACCCAGACGACGATGGCAAGCGCCGCCATCACGGCCGCGGCCAGGAATTCGCCCTGCAACGCGTCGAGAATGCTGTCGCCGGCGAAGGCCACCAGAATTGTCTTCGGCAGCACGCCAAGCGCGAGCCCCAGCATGAAAGCCCAGAAATTCACGCGCGCGGCGCCGAATGCCATGTTGACGACGATGAACGGCGCCGTCGGCACGAAGCGCACGATGAGGCTGGCGAGAAAGCCGTTCTTGCCCATGAAGCGCGTGAACCGCCCGCCCGTGGCGCCGCCAAAGCGCTTTTGCGTCTCCGCGCTGGTCAGCCGGCCGGTGAAATAAGTAACGGCCCCGGACACGATCGTTGCCGCCCAGGCGTTCCAGAAGCCCTGCTCCGGTCCGAACGCAACCACGCAGGCGCCGATCAACACGATCTGGGGCGCGCCGACATAAGCCGTCAGCGTGAATACGAGAATGGTGGCGAGCAGCCCCCAATGGCCGCGATTGGCTTGCCCCAACGTGTTGTCGATGAAGGCCTCGACCTCTTCGCCATAATAGAACCGCCCGACGATCAGCAGCGCCAGCACGACAACGACGCTGGCGGCCGACATGATGACCGCGCGCCAAGCGCGCGCATCCATGTTGTTGGCGAAATCGGCGATGCGCGCGCCGAGCCCAGGCCTGGGCTCAGGCGGCTCGGGGTGTGCGGCGTCTTCGCTCATCGGCCCGCCCTGTCGCGCGGCGGGCCCGGCGGGTCAAGCAATCACGCCCGCTGTGGACGGCGGCCAAGCAGCGCAGAGAGATCGAACGCATGGCTGGCGGCCGCCCGGCGCTTGGATTTCATCGCCGCCTTGGCTTGCGGGATTTCCATGTCGTTCATCCGCGGCTTCAAGCCGCGAATGAGGTCTTCTTCGATGCGTCGGCGGTCGACCTCGTCCCGGATGGGCCCGAGCACATAGCGCTCGGTGGCGCCATAATACCAATAGGCGCGCCCCCACTTCTCATGGCCGAGCAGGCGCGACCGCAGATCGGCGGCCTTGCCGACATAGAGCGGCTCCATCAGAAACCCGAACCGGCGGCGCACGAAAACATAGATGCCGCCGACCCCCTCCGGCGGCAGTCCCGCCTTGGTCAGAACGCACTTGAAACGATAGCGCCGGCCGCTCTCGCCACGCCAGGAATGCGGTCCGAAAAAGAACATGCGGGGCTCTCCCAAAGCAGACGACGAGGCTCGGCGCAGAATCGTAAACGGCGCGTTAAGAGATTGAGCGCTGGCGCGAAGCGGCGCAACGTACGGCGATGGCGCTTGAGGCTCTGCCCGCTCTGTCCATGCGCGACCGGCGCTCCGATCCGGCAGGCTTCGCGCGGGCCATGGGCGAGAGTTATGCGCGCTTCGGATTCGCCATTGTCCGCGATCATGGGCTCGATTCCGGCGTGATCGAGCGGGCGCTGCGCGCCGCCAAGGACTTCTTCGCACTGCCCGATGCCGTGAAGCGGCGTTACCATGTTGCCGGCGGCGCCGGTCAGCGCGGCTATATTCCCTTCGGCGTCGAAGCGGCGAAGGGCGCGGACAAGGTCGACCTCAAGGAATTCTGGCACGTCGGGCGCGAGCTTGGCGAAGGCCATCGCTACCGCACCTTCATGCCGCCAAATGTTTGGCCGGCGGAACTCGCCTCATTTCGCGCGGATGTGTATGGGCTCTACGAAGCGTTCGATGCGCTCGGCCTCGAATTGCTTCAGTCGATCGCTCACTTTCTCGACTTGCCAACGGATTTCTTCGCCGGCGCCGTGCGCGACGGCAATTCGGTGCTGCGCCTTCTGCATTACCCGCCGACGCCGCCGAATCCCGACGGCGTCCGCGCCGAGGCGCACGAGGACATCAACGTCATCACGCTGCTTCTTGGCGCCGAGGAAGCGGGCCTACAGCTGCTGACGCGCGAGGGGCAGTGGCTCGACGTCAATCCGCCCGAAGGCGCGCTCGTTGTGAATGTTGGCGACATGCTGCAGCGGCTGACGAATGATGTGCTGCCGTCGACCACGCACCGCGTCGTCAACCCGGCGCCCGACCGCGCCCACCTGCCGCGCTATTCGATCCCCTTCTTCCTCCACTTCGCGCCGGATTACCTGATTCAGACGCTGCCAAGCTGCATCGGCCCGGCCAATGCAAACCGGTACCCGACGCCCATCACGGCGCAGGACTTTCTCTACGAGCGGTTGCGCGAGATCAGGTTGGCTTAAGCGGCGCGCAGCGCGCTCGCGGTGGCCACCGGAACCGAGAGGCTGAACGTCGAACCCTTGTTCGGCTCACTGGTCACGGTGATGTCGCCGCCCATGGCGCGCGCCAAGTCGCGCGAAATCGAAAGCCCTAGGCCGTTGCCCCCGAACTTCTTGCCGATCGAGGCGTTGGCCTGACCGAACGGGCGGAAGAGATTGTCGAGATCCGCCTTGGCGATGCCAATGCCGTCGTCGGCGACGTCGAACACCACCATGTCACGCCCCTCGATCGCAGCGCTGCGGGCGCAGATGGTGACATTGCCGCGCGGTGCGAACTTGATCGCGTTGCCGACGAGATTGAGCATGCACTGGCGCAGGCGAGCATGATCGGCGACTACGTAGCCCGCCACAGCGCCGGAGCGCGCTGAAAGCGTGACACCGGCTTCGCTGGCGGAGCGCCGCATCAACCCCTGCACTTCGGTGAGGAAACCGGCGACCGGGATCACGTCCTGGCGGACCTGCATCCGGTTGGCGTGAATGCGAGACTGATCGAGAATGTCGTTGAGCAGATTGTTAAGATGGCGCGCGGACGCGATGATGCGCCTGGCGTCGGCGCGCGTAGCCGGCGCCTCGTTTTCTTCCTCGATGATCTCCGCGTAGCCGATAATGTCGTTCAGCGGCGTTCTCAGTTCGTAACTGACGCGGGCCAGGAATTCAGCCTTCAGCCGGCTCGATTCAAGCGCGCCCTCGGCATGAGCCATGGCGCCGATATTGCGCGCCACCAGCATGCGCGCGATCGTCAGCGCCAGCGCCCCGATAATCAGCAGCCCGATGACCACCGGCCACGTCTGGCGTTGGAACGAGGCAATGCCAGGACGCGCATGGCGCCATTGCAAGTGACCAACCGGACGATCGTCGGCGGAGAGCAGCGGCAGCACCACGCTCTCGCCGGCCGCTTCGGCGCCCTCCGCAGCGGGGACGAATGCAAGCGCTTGCAAGTCGAGAGATGCGCCGATCTCGGACAACTTGGCGCTTGTCAGCAAGTAGAACGAAGCCAAGAAATCCTGCTGTTCGCCGAAAAGCTGACGCGCCAAGCGAACCGCGTCGTCTTCCTGCGTGACCGGGGCTACCGCCACGAGCACCAGCTGACCGTCGAGGTTCAGAACGGTGCGGGCGACCGTCCCTTCCGGCGTCGGCGCACGCGAAAGCCGGCTTAGATCAGGCACGTCGACGGCTGCGGCTACGACGGGGGAAATCATGGCGGCGCCCTCGGCGCCCAGATCTTCGTCAACCCATGAATAACGCACCGTGCCATCGGCGCGGAACAGGATCATGCCATCAATGACGCTCGAGTAGAAGTTGGCCTCGATCCACTCTTGGTCCCAACTCCTCACGATGGATTGGTAGGCTTCGGTCCAGTTCGCGTAGTCAAGCGTGCCGTCCGAAAGCGCATGGGCGCGCCCATCGATTGCGCTTTCGACAAGCCGCTTCGAACTCACTTCAAAGGCGCGATCCTGATCGCGAGCGACGCCCCAGAACGTCGCTACCGAAATCATGATCATGACGAGAACAAGCCCAAGCACCGGCACGCCGATGCCAATCCAGGCCCGGCGCACGCCATCCCTGGCGGCGGTGTTTGCGTCTTCGGTCATCCCTCACGCCCTGCGCTCAGAGTTAGCGCCGGCGAAGTGTACAGGCGTTAGCGTTTCGGAACCGTTGAGCCCAGCGCAATGCGGCTTGGTAAAAAAATCCTTATCCCTCGCCGAGCGCGAGGCGGAGAAACTCGGCGTCCGACCAGCGCGGGCCGCGCCCGCGCCGCATCAGCGACCGGAGAATACCGGTGGCCTGACGAACGACGACAAGATCGAGGCTGCCGATCAGATAGAGCCGCTGGTCGCCAGCGCCCGCGGCCATGGAGATGCCGCCCAAGCGTTCGGCGAAGCGCGCATCGACATCGACGCCGCTCATGCGCTCGCTTGGCGGGATGAGCCCCTGGCGCCACAGCCACCAGGTCAGCCCATAGCCAGGGTTGGCGCGAGTCGACTCGAAATTTTCGCGCAAAGCGCGCGCGTCCAGGCGACCCTCCCCGCCCTGCATCACGAAGCGCCCGAACCGCGCCCAGTCGCGCGCCGTCAGCTGCGCGCCGGACGGCAAATGCGGCATGCCATCGGCGCCGCGCCGCCATGATGTGGGGTGTATCTCCAGCGGCTCAAAAATGCGGCGGGTGAGATAATCCAACGGATCGCCATTGGCCTTGCGGCGCATGATCTCGCCGAAAATCTGGAACGGCAGCGGTCCATAAGAAAAGCGCGCCCCGGGCTCGGCGGTTGCTTGGGCGGCAATCGCATCCGCATAAGAGGGCGGACGGCCAATGCGTCCGCCATCGATGCCGCTGGTGAGCGAAAGCAAGTGACGGATGGTGATGCGGCGGCGATCGTCGCCGCGCCACTCACGCAAGGTTTCCGACGCCGGTTCGTCGAGTTCGAGCAGGCTATCTCTGACCGCCGCCGCCGCCATGATCCCGGAGAAGCTCTTGGTGCCGCTGGCCAATTCCCAACCGCGCGCGGCGCCGCCTTCGTTGGGATAGTCTTCGAAGACGATCTCGCCACGCCGCATCACCAGCATCGAGACGCCGCGGCGTTCAGCGGAATAGGCGGCGGCAGCCTCGAAGTTGAAATCCTGCGCCCAGGCGGGCGCGGCGGCGCAGGCGGCGGCGCCGGCGATCAAAAAGGAACGGCGGTTCATGGCCTTTTCAACGCCGCTGCGCCGCCAATCCGTCGCGCCTAAGGCTGAAAGCTCACGCCCGTCATGCGTTCGCTTAGCGTCCAGAGCTTGTCGGCCAGCACCGGATCGACGGCCCAGGGACGCACGCCCCTAAAGTCCTTGTGATCGGGAGCTACCAATTCAGCGATGTCGCAATCCTCGCAATAAACCCCGCCCTTGCCGTCGAGCTGCGCGTTGGTTGCGCACCAGACGCTGGTCGCCGCACCCTGCGACGGCGTCTTGAAGCGTTCGTCGACGTTGCCGTGCTCGTCGATCCAGCCCATGGCGCGCTTTTCCTCTTCCGGCATGTAGCGCTGGAGGTCGGTCATGATGCCGCCGGGATGGACGGCGAAGGCGCGGACATTGTGGGGCTGGCCGCGCTTGTCGAGGCCGACGGCGAACAGCGCGTTGGCGGACTTGGCGCGGCCATAGGCCACCCATTTGTGATACTCGGTGCGTTCGAAATTCGGATCGTCCAGATCGGGCGGACAGATGCGATGCCCGATCGAGGACAGCGACACCACGCGCGCGCCGTTCGCCGCTTTCAACGCCGGCCACAGGCGCGCCGTCAGCTGGAAGTGGCCGAGGTGATTGGTGGCGAATTGCGCTTCGTAACCGCGCGCGTCGCGCATCAAGGGCGAGGCCATGATGGCGGCGTTGTTGATCAGGATGTCGAGCTTCCTGGTGCGCGAAAGAAAGCCGCTGGCGAACGCGTCGATGCTGGCGGGATCGGCGAGATCGAGCGCCGCTTGTTCGACATTGGCGATGCCGGCCAGCGCCTTCGCGGCTTTGTCCGGCGTACGCGCTGGCACGACGACAATGGCGCCGGCGCCAGCCAGCGCTTTGGTGGTCTCCAAGCCGAGCCCTGAGTAACCGCCGGTGACGATGGCAACCTTGCCCTTGAGGTCGCGGCCCCCGGCAGCGTCACGCGCCTCGGTGCGCATGCCATAGCCGGAGTTGATCGGCGCTTGCGGTGTGGGCATCTGTCTCTCCTGCTTCTCAGAGACGCTAGGCCGACGCTACGGGTTTGACTAGCGCCGCCACGTGCTTCGCACGCGCGCGGGCTTCCGCGGTGTCAACGCCGCGCGCGAGCGCCACGCCCATGCGGCGCTTCTTGAAACTCTCAGGCTTGCCGAAGAGACGGAGTTCGGTTTCAGGGATGGCGAGCGCTTCAGCCACGCCATCGAAGGCGATGCCTTGCGCTTCCATGCCACCATAGATGACAGCGCTGGCGCCCGGCGCGCGGAGCGACGTGTCCACGGGCAGACCCAAGGTGGCTCGCGCATGCAGTGCAAATTCGCTCTGGTTTTGACTGACCAACGTAACCAGGCCGGTGTCGTGCGGGCGTGGGCTGACTTCGCTGAACCAGACGTCATCGCCTTTCACGAACAGCTCGACGCCGAAAATACCACGGCCGCCAAGCGCGGCCGTGACCTTGCCGGCGATGTCACGCGCGCTCGCGAGCGCCTTTGCATTCATCTGTTGTGGCTGCCAGCTTTCGACATAATCGCCATCGACCTGCACGTGGCCGATCGGTTCGCAAAAATGCGTGCCCGATGCGGCGCGCACGGTCAGCAGCGTGATCTCGAAGTCGAACATCACCTGCCCTTCGACGATGACGCGCGGCTGCTTCACGCGGCCGGCGCTCAGGGCATAGTCCCAAGCTGGCGCGACATCGGCCGGCGACTTGAGCCGGCTCTGGCCCTTGCCCGAGGACGACATCACTGGCTTCACGAAACACGGGAAGCCGATGCGATCGATCCCCGCTTGCAGTTCTCCCAACGATGAGGCGAAGGCGTACGGCGAAGTCGGCAGTTTCAACTCTTCGGCGCCGAGCTTGCGGATGCGCTCGCGGTTCATGGTGATATGCGCGGCATTGGCTGTAGGGATGACGACCGCGAGCTTGTCGGCCTCGATGCGCACCAGTTCGTCGGTGGCGATGGCTTCGATCTCGGGCACGATGAGGTGGGGGCACTCTTGTTCGACCAACGCGCGCAGCGCCTTGGCATCGGTCATGTCGATGACGTGAGCGCGATGGGCAACTTGTTGCGCCGGCGCGTTGGCGTAGCGGTCGACCACGATGGTCTCGACGCCGAGGCGCTGGAGCTCGATCACCACTTCCTTGCCGAGCTCGCCTCCGCCCAGGAACATCACCTTGAGAGCTGACGGAGAAAGCGGCGTGCCGATGCGGGTCATGGGCGCTGTGTAGCGACCAACGAGCGCCTCTGCCAAGCCGTCAGATCGCGCGCGTCGCCGCTGGAGTTGGGCAAACGCGCACCGAAGCAGCGAGCGACATCGGCCGCCCGAGGAAATAGCCCTGCAGCTTCTCGACCCCGAGTTGGCGCAACGTCACCAATTCCGCTTCAGTCTCCACGCCCTCGGCAATGATGTGACTGCCAGTCTCGCGGGCGAAACCAATCAAGGCGGCGGCCAGCGCCTTCCGCGCAGGATCGAGACAGATATTCCGTGTGAGGCTCATGTCGAGTTTGATGAGGTCGGGCTGCAAGGCTAATATGTGGCGGAGACTGGAATAGCCGGCGCCGGCGTCATCTACCGCGAGTCGGACGCCCTGCGCACGCCAGGCGTTCAGCGCCGCACTGAGCGCGTCGTAGTCCGAGACCGTTGAATGCTCTGTCACTTCGAGTACGATGCGATCGAGCGGCAGGCCCGCGAGAATTTCATTCAACTGGCCGCTGAGAATGGTGTCGGGCGACGCGTTGACCGCAAGATAGACGCTGTTTGGCAGGAGCGCCAACGCACCGAGCGCCTTCCCGATCGCGGCAAGCTCGAGTTCGACGCCGAGCCCCACGCCGGCAGCGTCAGCGAACCACACATCGGGCGATCCAGTCCTGAAGCGCGAAAGAGACTCAAAACCAATCAGGCGTCCCTCCTTCGCGTCCACGATTGGCTGATACACGATATCAAAGACGTCCTCGCTCATGGCCGTTATGACCCGGCTGCGCGTTTCGTTCTGAAGCTTCTCAGCTTCGACTTCGCGGCTGATTTCGTAGCCTGCAAGGTCGGCGAAGGCGCGCATCATCTGCAGGTCGCGCTCGCGCAACGATGGATCCGGCGTGAAGCCGAGACAGCAGAACATTCCGTAGACGGAGCCGTCTTCGAGACGGATCGGCACGCTCATGTGGCGCCCGATTGGCAACGCTTGGGTAATGGGCTTTGCCGCCGCAACCGGCTCAAGCGCCGTATCGGCCATGAGTTCGGGCAAGCGTCCAGCCAGGATGTCCCGGCAATAGGTGTCGTTCAGGGAGTGTACATCGCCGGCTTTCGCGAGCGCCTCTTGGCCGGGCGCATCGACCTTGCGCAGCACCATGTTGTCGCCGACAAACTGGGAGACGTAAGCCACATCCATGGCTAGGTGCGCGCGAATGGCCTTTAGGGCGCGATTAACGACGGCGTCGCCGGAGCCAACCGCCATGCTGGCGATAAGATCGTGTCTGTCGGACATACATGCACCTGGAACCTGCCCAGATCGCATGTATCAAAGCGAGGTTAACAATTCGGCCTCGAAGGGCGTCGCGACGGCGACAAAAACATCATCGCCAGGAACCTTGGAGCAGAGAGCGCACCGTGCGTCCTGCGTCCTCGATCGGATGCGTCGCCGCCGCTTCACGCATCTTCGCCAAGTTCGGCGCGCCGGCGCGATGCTCCGCCATCCAGTCGCGCGCGAACTTGCCACTCTGCACGTCCGCCATCACAGCGCGCATGGCGTCCTTGACGCGCGCGTCGATGATGCGCGGGCCGGTGACATACTCGCCCCACTCCGCCGTGTTGGAGATAGCGAGATGCATGCCGGCGATGCCGCGCTCATGGATCAGGTCCGAGAGCAATTTCACTTCGTGCAGACAATCGAAATAGGCGAGCTCCGGCGGCGTCCCCGCCTCTACCTGCACTTCCCACGCGGTGCGGATAAGATGGCTAAGCCCGCCGCAGAGCACCACCTGCTCGCCGTAGAGATCGCCTTCGGTTTCGATTTTGAAGGTTGACGGGATCATCCCGGCGCGGCCGCAGCCGATGGCCGCGGCGTAGGAATACGCCAACGCCTCGGCGCCGCCGGTGTCCTGCGCCACCGCCACGATGGCTGGCAGGCCGCCGCCCTTGATGAAGGCCTCGCGCAGCGCTTTGCCGGGGCCCTTCGGCGCCACCATGACAACGTTCACATCCGCAGGCGGTGCGATGAAGCCATAATGGATGGCGAAGCCGTGTGCGAACAACAGCGTCTGGCCGGCGCGCAGATAGGGCGCGATCTCCGCTGCGTAGAGGTCCGGCATGACCTCGTCGGGCGCGCACATCACCAGCACGTCGCTCTCGCGCGCGGCCTCGGCCACATCGACGACCAGAAAATTGTCGGCGTTCGCCCGCGCTTCGGACGGCGAGCCGCGGCGCAGCGCCACCACAATGTCGCCAACTCCGGCATCGCGCAGGTTCAACGCGTGCGCATGCCCCTGGGCGCCATAGCCGATGACGGCGACGCGTTTGGCCTTGATCAACGCCGGATCGGCGTCGCGTTCGTAGAGCACGTGCATGGGGCGCCTTTGTTCTCCTTGCGTCCTTAGCGCTAGCGCCTCACTTAAGCAAAAGGAGGCCATTGATGGCGAGTGCAGCTGAGATCGTCCGGTTCTGGCGCGATGCCGGGCCGAAATTCTGGTTCGTCAAGGACGAGACCTTCGACGGCCGCTGCCGCGCCTTCGAGGCCGAGCACCACGCCGCCGCGCGCGGCGAACTGAGGGCCTGGGAAGCCGACGCCGAAAGCGCGCTGGCGCTCATGATCCTGCTCGATCAGATCCCGCGCAACATCTTCCGCGGCTCGCCGCACGCCTTCGCCACCGACGGCCTGGCGCAAGCGGCTGCAACGCGGGCGCTCGAGCGCCAGTTCGACGCGGCGACCGAGTCCGCGTTGCGCATGTTCTTTTATCTGCCATTCGAACACGCCGAAGACTTGGCGCTGCAGGAACGCTCGGTGACCCTGTTCACCAATTTGGGCGACGCCGATTACCTGAAATACGCGATCCTGCATCGCGACGTCATCGCCCGCTTCGGCCGCTTCCCGCACCGCAACGCCATCCTCGGGCGCAAGAGCACGGCGGAAGAACTGGCGTTCTTGGCCGAGGGCGGCTTCTCGGGATGAGGCCGAGGGACCGCGCGTCTTTAGACGCGCATGCGGGCCTGAAGGCCCGCAGTCCAATTAGCGGATCGGCGCGTCGAAGGCAAGACGCCAGCGGCCTTCATAGTCGCGCGTCCAAACCGAAATGTAACGCCCAGCCGTGCGGGTTCCGTCCGGTGCGATGTAAGTGGAGTTGCCCCAGGTCCAGCCCATGTCGCCGCGCTGCGACACACGCGCCGTCTGCGGCGCCCATTCGAGGCGCGCCCCTTGCGGCCAGTTCTGGTAGTGTGCGGCGACGCCTGCAGCGCCGGTCGAAATCGAGTCGCTGGTGACGATCAGCGCATCCGGCGCGGCATAGGCGCTGAACGCGGCTGGTACGCCATCGGCCGCTGCCCTCGCGGCGAAGGCGCGATCGACCTCCAGCAATTCGGCGACCGCGGCCGCTGAGAGTTCCGCTTCGTCGCGCGAGCCGGCCAAATCGGAGAGCCGCAGCGCCAGCCGCCCCGCTGCGTCCGTGTTCCGGACGCAGGCGCGTGAGAAACTGGTGGCGCGCCCTTCGAACGCCACTTCGAGATAGGCTTGCTGACCGTCTTCGCACACGTCCTCGGCGCCGCCGACGCCGCCGGCCACACCCATGACCGCGCGCACCAAAGTTGCGATCTCCGCGCGTTGCGCCGCCGCCACCGGCGTCACCCGTGGCGTGTCCGCGCCCCAAAGCAGCCAGGCGCCATTCGGCTTGGTGAAGCGGTGCACCGCGAGCGTCGCCTCTTGGCCGCGCAGATCGTAGCGAATGACGCGGGCGACGCCGCCGCTGCTCGATGGCGCCAGCGTCACGCGCACGGCGATATCGATCCCAGGCGCGGCAATGGCGGCGCGGCCGCCATTGGTGGGGGTGATGTCGCTAATGATCAGCGGCTGCGCCCATGGCGGCGCGCGCAGCGACAAGTTCTGCGCCGACGCCGGCGCAACGAGCGCAAGCGCCAGCGCGCACGCCGCGGCTAGGTGAATCCCCTTCATGTCCCCACCTCAATAATATTTAACGGCGGAGTTTAGGGCGCCCGGCCCGCCGCCGGAAGCCTCGCCGCTGCTCAGGGTTGGGGTCTGTCGCGCACGGGCTGGCCGTCGCGCAACACCCATTGCGCCGTTCCCGCCACGCGATCGATCTCGTCCTGCAATTCGCGCACGGCGCTCGGCATGCCCGCGCCGGTCCCGCCATAATCCACAACCGTCTTGGTGCGGCCATCGCGCGTGATCGAAACCACGTAGGTCGGCAAGTCTGTAACCTGCGAGCGATAGGCGTCGCGGAGCGAATCGAAGCCGATCTCGTCGAAGCGGCGCACCAGCCGCGCAACCTCTTCGCGCGAAACGGTTGCGGTGCGTTGGCCGACCACGTTCACAAAGCGGCGGCCTTCGTAGCGAACTTCGCCTGCGCCCGAGACCGTCACCGTGTATTCAGGGCAAAAGCCGAAGCAAACGCCGCGTGACAGAGTGATCTGCACATCGTTCATGTCTTGCGCCTCCGCCGGCGCCTGCACCGGCGCGCATGCAACGATCGCTGCAAACAAAAACACAAACATCGAACGACGCCGCATCAGCGAGTTCCTCAGTTCTGCCGCTGGCGTGCGATGGTTTCGCGATTGGCGATCCAGGCGGCGTCGCGGCGTTGCAGCAGATAGCCTGGGTATAGGCTCTCCAGCGCTTCGCCAAGCTCGGCCGCCAGTGCGTAGGCGGAAGTTTTGTCGTCCATGCGCCCGACGGCCAGCCGCCGCAGCATTTGTCCACGCCTGCGCGGATCGATGGCGTTCTGCGCTTCCGACACAAGCAAGCGGCGGCACTTGGTCAGGAAGTCGGCGGCGTCCTTGTCCGGTTCGGCGATGTCGGTCTCCAAGCGGCCGATGCGCGTCGACGCGAACACGACCGCGTCGAGGATCGGCGGGCGGTAACCTTGGAACGCCGCTTCCTTGTCTCGCCCATGGGTTTCCGGAGATTCATTCGGAAAGAAGAGCCGCCCGCGATCGGCGATCGAGGACAAACCCTGGCAGCTCTCGAACGCCAGCCGACGGAGTTCCTCGGCAGCGTAGGTGACGCCGCGGCCGCGCGCCAAGGCGGCGGCGCGTGAAATATGATCGATGGCTTCGTGCGCCCAGGCGATCACTTCCGCATCCATTTCGGCGCGCAAGGTCTCATATTGGAGCTCGGTCTGACGGCGCACCACTAGCCAGTTTAGCGCCAGCGAAACCACCGCCAGCAGCGCCGAAAGCACCGCCACCCATTCATTGACGCCCCAATTCATGGCCGAAATCCCCGCGAAGTCCGCGGCTCCTAGCACGCTGCATCTCGTCACGAAATCGTGCTGACGCAGCGGCGCAGCGCGGGCTAAGGTGCCGCGCGCTGAACGTCGGAGGATGACATGGCCCTCAGATTAGCCCTCGCGGGCGCGATATTGGCTCTCGCCGCACCCCTGGCGCTCGCCGCTCCCGGTGGTGGCGGAGGCGGCGGTATGGGCGGCGGCGCGTCCTCGTCATCACGAGAGGACCCGCAAGCGGCCTATCAGGCCGGCGTCACCGCACTCAACGCCCAGAATTACCGCGAAGCCATTCGTCAGTTCCGCGCCGCGCGCCGGTCGCTTCCGGACAGCGGCGTCATCAATTACGCGCTCGGACGCGCCTATCAGGGCAACAACGAGACCGACGAAGCGCAGCGCGCCTATGAGCGCGCCATCGAGGCCGACGACGCGCCCGCCGGGGCATGGCTGCAACTCGGCTTGATCCACTTGCAAGCGGGTCATCGCGATGAAGCGGTCGCGCAGCAAACCGCTCTCGCCGCCAGAATTGCGGCGTGCGACGCCGCCTGCGGCGATGCGCGGCGCGCCCAGCTCACAGCGGCGCACACGCAACTCACCACCGCGCTCAATGCGCCCACCGCGCCCGCCGCCGATCCGGCGACCACCGGCTGGAATTTCCCCAGCGTCGAAGAAGGCCGCGCCGCCTATGCCGAAGCGGTGGGGCTCATCAATCAGGAACGCTATGTCGAGGCGTTTGCGGCGCTGGAGCGGACGCAAGCTGCGGTCGGGCCGCATGCCGACGTGCTGAATTATATGGGCTTCACCTCACGCAGGCTGGGACGGCTCGACGCCGCGCTCGGATACTATCGCGAAGCGCTGCGGCTCGATCCCTATCATCTCGGCGCCACCGAATATTTGGGCGAGCTCTACATCCAGATGGGCGAACTCGACCGCGCCCGCACGCAATTGGCGCGGCTCGATCAGCTGTGCGCCTATGGCTGCGCGCAGCGCGAAGAACTGGCGCGCTGGATCGAGAGCGCGTCTGAGTGAAACCCCTTGGTTTTGCGGCAGTGCTTGCCCTGAGCGCCGCCGCGCCTTCGCCGACCATCGTGTTGCGCGAGCAAGCATGGACGCCCGGCGCAGACGCGCGCGCCTCTCTCGAAGAGCCCGCGGAGTGCTTGGCCTCGCGCGAACCCACGGTGGAGATCGGCCGCGCTTTGTTTCGCTCGCCTGCCCTGCTCGGCGGCCCGGCGGCGCGCGCGGGGCTTTCGTGCAATGCTTGCCATAGCGGCGGCCGCCGCAATGCCCGCTTCCTGCTGCCGGAACTGACGAGCCGCGCCGGCGCTGCAGACGTTACTTCGGAATGGTCGAGCAAGGTGCGCGGCGATGGCCTCGCCAACCCGATCGACATTCCCGATCTCTACGGCGTCACCCGCCGCACCACGTTCGGTCAAAGCCGCGATCCTTCGCTCGAACACTTCACCCGCGGCGTGATCGTCGAGGAATTTCAGGGCCAAGAGCCAAGTGCGGAGGTGATGACAAGCTTGCTCGCCTATCTGCGCGCGCTCGATGAGGGCGAATGCGCGCGCGGCGGCGCGGCCATTTCACTTTCCTCGGCGGCGGACGATGTACGCCGCGCGCTCTCCGCGGCCGAAAGCGCTGACCACGAAACAGCGCGGTTGGTGCTGCTGGCGGCGCAGGACGCGATGGGGCGCATCGTGGAACGCCTGCCGCCACGGCGCTTCGGCCGCGAACGCGCGCGGATCGAGGGGCTGTCGCGCGAGCTTGGCGCGATGCGCAACGCCGGCGACATCGGCGCCACTTTGGAGACGGCGCTGCCCGGCTGGCGCGCCCGCTTCGACGCCAGCGTCACACGCTTAGCGCGGCGCGAGCGGTTCACCTATTTCAACGAGCGCACCTTGGCGCGGGCTCTAGCGCAATAACGACTCCGCAGCCGCTACGCGCGCCTCCAGCGATGTTTGGTTCACCCTCACCCAATCCGGCATCTGATTGGCGATCCACGTGAATTGACGCTTGGCGTAGCGCCGAGTGTCGCGCTGACCGATTTCGATCGCCTGCGCCAAAGTGAGTTCACCGCGCAGATGAGCGCCAAGCGCCGGCGCGCCATGCGCCTTCGTGGCGGGCAGAGTGGAATCGAGCCCGCGCGCGACGAAGGTCCGCACCTCTTTGAGTGCGCCCTGCTCGATCATGGTCTCGAACCGCGCATTGATCGCGGCGTAAAGCGCTTCGCGATCTGGCACGAGCGCAAGCCCGCGCCAGCCTTCTGGCGCCAATGCGGGCTTGGTGTTGGCTTGGAACGCGGCGATGCTCTCGCCGGTCGTCTCCATCACTTCGAGCGCGCGGATGATGCGCGGCGCGTCGTTCGGTTCGAGGCGCGCCGCCGTCTCCGGATCGAGGCGCGCCAGTTCGGCATGAAGCGCGGGCGCGCCCTCCTTCGCCGCGCGTGCGTTCAAGCTCGCGCGCAGATCGGGATCGATGCTTGGCATTTCGGCCAGGCCTTGCGTCAGCGCCTTGAAATAGAGACCCGTGCCGCCGACCAGGATCGGCGTCCGGCCGCGGCCACGAATGTCTTCGATAACCGCGAGCGCCTCGGCCAGCCAGCGCCCGGTCGAGTAGTGTTCGGCCGCATCGACATGGCCATAGAGGCAGTGCGGCGCACGCGCTTCCTCCTCAGGCAAGGGCCGCGCAGTCAGCACGCGGAAGTCGCGATAGACCTGCATCGAATCGGCGTTGACGATTTCGCCGTCGATCCGTTCCGCCAGCGCCAACGCCAGCGCTGACTTGCCGCTGGCGGTGGGGCCCATGATCAGAAACGCGGGTTTCAAGACCCCCTCCCCGTGAGGGGAGGGGGCAGGGGGTGGGGTGAAGCGCCGCTCATTGCAAGGATGCGCATGGCGCCGACGTGCATTAGTTGAAGGCGATGCTCAAGCTTGCCGGCGCCGAGGTTCACCCCACCCCCTGCCCCCTCCCCTCACGGGGAGGGGGAGTATGAGCCACCACGCCCTCGTCTTCGTCGCGTCGCCCGACGACAAGCCCGCCTACCGCGAAGCGCTGCTGATGCTGGGGCGGGTGGCGCTGTCGCGGAAGCTGCCGCCGCCGGAGGTGCTCTCGGGCTGGGAGAGCGCGCAATGGATCTATGAGCGCGTCGACGGTGAGTTGCGCCAGGAAGCCGCCGCCGCTGTGGCCGAACTACCCGTGGACTGGGCGCTCGTGCCGGTTGAAGAGCGCCGCAAGCAGCTTCTGGTCGCCGACATGGATTCGACCATCATCAATGTCGAATGCCTGGACGAGTTGGCCGACTTTGCCGGCATCAAGGCCGAGATCGCGGCCATCACCGCACGCGCCATGCGCGGCGAGTTGGCGTTCGAACCGGCGTTGCGCGAGCGCGTCGGCAAACTCAAGGGCCTTGCCCTCGACGCGCTGCAGAAGACCTACGATCAACGCGTGCGGCTCAATCCCGGCGCGGCGACGTTGGTGAAAACCATGGCTGCGCACGGCGCGCGCTGCGTGCTGGTCTCGGGCGGTTTCAGTTTCTTCACCTCGCGCGTGGCGGCGGCAGCAGGCTTCCACGCGGATCGCGCCAATGTTCTGCTCGACGATGGCGCCGCACTCACCGGCCTGGTGCGCGAGCCGATCCTGGGCCGCGCGGCCAAGCTCGAAGCGTTGGAGAGCGAGGCGAAAGCGCTGCGGATTTCCACACGGGCCGCGATCGCCATCGGCGACGGGGCCAACGATCTCGACATGATCAAAGCTGCGGGGCTGGGCGTCGCCTATCGCGCCAAGCCGGTGGTCGCGGCCGAGGCGCACGCCAAGATCGATTACACAAGTTTGGAGGCGGCGCTGTTCTTTCAAGGCTACAGGCGCACGGAGTTCGGGACGTGAGATTTTCGATGCGGGAGCGTTGCCGCCGTGCGCGGATGAGCTGGAGCCTTGATTGAAACGGCCACGCACGCCGCTCGCCGTCGTCTTCGATCTCGACGGCACGCTGATCGATTCCGAGGCCTTGGTGAAGGAGGCGCATTTCGCCGCCTGCGCGGCGTTGGGCGTCACCATGACCGATGCGCAGTTCCTTTCGCTGGTCGGCCGTCATCGCGAAGCCAATGATGAGCAACTCAAGGGCTATTACGGTGAGGAGTTCCCGCTCGATCTCTTCATCGCGGCGACCCGCGCACACGTTGGCGACCGGGTTGCGCCGCTCAAGCCTGGCGCACTGGAATTGATCGAAGTGCTCGATGAATTCGGCCTGCCGTACGGATTGGCCACCTCTTCGCGCCGGCCGTGGGTCGACAGGCATTTCTCTGCGCACGGACTCGCGTCGCGCTTCGCCGCGGTGGTGACGCGCCAGGATGTCGTCGAAGGCAAGCCGCACCCTGAGCCATATCTGCTTGCGTCGCGACTCTTGGGTGCGGCGCCGTGCGACGTGCTGGCCCTCGAAGATTCACACACCGGCGTGCGCTCGGCGCACGCGGCGGGTTGCATGACAATCATGATCCCCGACCTGCTGGCGGCGGACGAAGAGATGCGTGAAAAAGCGCTGGTGCTGACTTCGCTGCGAGACATCGCCGCCCTACTGGCCGATCGGACCTGACCGCCAGCCGTTCTCGCATTTTCGGAAATCGCCTCGACCCGCTTCGGAAGCTATGCAATATTGCATTGGCCGCCCGCGCTCAATGGGCGCCTGGGGTCAGTCGATGGATTGGGACAAGCTCAAGACTTTCCACTTCGCGGCGGAGACCGGGAGCTTGACCGCGGCCGCCGAAAAGCTCGGCGTCAGCCAATCTTCGGTGAGCCGCCAGATCGCGGCGCTCGAGAGCGACATGGGCGTGCCGCTGTTCCAGCGCCACGCGCGCGGGCTGCTGTTGACCGGACCCGGCATGGCGCTGCGCGAGTTCACCCGCGAAATGGCGGGCGCGGCCGTCATCGCGGAATCGACGCTGAAGGACGCGCGCGAGAAGGTCATCGGCGATCTGAAGGTCACCGCGCCGGTGGCGTTCGGTTCGACCTGGCTGGCGCCGCGCCTCGGCGCCTTCGCCGACACCTATCCCGAGACGCGGCTGCAAATCTTGTTGGACGACCGCGAATACGATCTACTGAAGCTCGAAGCCGAGTGCGCGATCCGTCTGTGGGCGGCGACGCACGCCGATCTCATCCAGCGCAAGCTGCTGGAAGTGCGCGTCAGCCTCTACGCGTCGCAGAGTTATCTGCAACGCCACGGCACGCCGAAGAAGGTCGAAGATCTCGATGAGCACCGCATCATCGCCTATCAGGCTGGCGTGCCGACGCCGATGCGCGAACTCGATTGGGCGCAACGCGCCGGACGCGAAGACGCCAAGCCGCGCCCGCCGCTTCTGGAGATCAACAACGTCTACGGCATGTTGCGCGCGGTCGAATCCGGCTTCGGCATCGCCAGCGTTCCCGATTACATGGCGCGCGAAAATCCGAACCTGGTGAAAGTGTTGCCGACGCTGCCGGGCCCCAGTTTCGAAGTCTATTTCATCTACCCAAGCGACCTGAAGCGCTCGAAGCGCATCGCCGCCTTCCGCCAATTCCTGATCGATCAGGCGGAAGATTGGGAGCCTTAAGAGGTGGTAGGTTCTAGGTGGTAGGTTCCAACCTAGAACCTAGAACCTAGAACCCACCACCTAACACCTACAGTTGGTTCGCCGCCACGTTGAACGTGTCGCACTGACGCGGATCGCCGGAATCGAAGCCGCGGCGGAACCAGCGCATGCGCTGCTCGCTGGTGCCGTGCGTGAACTGGCTGGAGTCGGCGCGGCCCTGCGTCAGCGTATCGTCGCCGATGGCGTGCGCTGCGTTCAGCGCTTCGCGCAGATCGTCGTCGGTGATCTGCAGATCGGCCCGCTCCTGATGACCCCAGACGCCGGCGAAGCAATCGGCCTGCAATTCGACGCGCACCGAAGTCTGGTTCTGCGTCTCGCCGCGCACCTGCATTTGCGTCGCGCCGATCAGATTCTGCACGTGGTGACCGGCCTCGTGCGCGATCACATAGGCCTGGGCGAAATCGCCGGGCGCGCGCAGACGGCTTTCCATCACGTCGTAGAAGGTCGGATCGATGTAGAGTTCGCGATCGGCTGGGCAATAGAACGGCCCGACGTCCGAACTCGCGGGGCCGCAACCGGTCTGCACGCCGCCCGAGAACACATTGATCGTCGGCTCCTGATAGGCGCCGGCGGACCCGCCGTAATTCGGCAAGCGGTTTTGCGCGAATTGCGCGTTCCAGACATCGTTAGTGGACCCGAGCACGCGAGCCGAGAAATCGCAGGCTTGCGCGTGTGTATCGCAGACGTTGCCTGCGCCTTCGGTGGTTTGCGTTTGGCCGGGCACGCCCCCGAACAGCGCCCCGAACACGGCGTCGCGCAGGCCGAACGGATTGAAGAAATAGATGCCCGCCAGCACCACGATGGCGATCAAAGTGCCGCGGATGCCGATGCGGCGCACGATCGCGAACAGAGCGCCCGCGCCCAGTCCCGCGCCCACGGCGCCCCCGCCCCGGCCTCGATCTCTGAGATTGCCGGGATCCTGGTTTTCTATGCGCATGGGCGTCCTCCTCCCCTCTTCGGGGTGTCTTAGACCGCGCGTTCGCGCGAGGCTACTCCTGGACGAAGAGGTCGCCCTGGCCGCCCGCCTCCCATGGCCGGCGGAACTGGGTGTGGTCGAGCGGCAGGCGCGGCTTATCGAGCCCCAGCCGGCGGCAGGCGGTCGCAAAGCGGTCGGCGATCAGCTTGGCGTACGGGCCTTCACCCTTTTGCCTCTTGCCCCATTCGGGATCGTAGTCGCGGCCGTTGCGCATCTGGCGCACCAGCGCCATCACCCGCGTGGCGCGGTCGGGGAAATGCGTGACCAGCCATTCCTGGAACAGATCCTTGATCTCGCGCGGCAGCCTGAGCACCACATAGCCCGCCGCGCTGGCGCCCGCCTTGGCGCATTCTTCCAGAATGGCTTCGATCTCGCTGTCGTTGATCGCCGGCACGATCGGCGCGACCATGACCGTGACCGGCACGCCGGCGCTCGCCAGAATGCGGATGGCTTCGATGCGCCGGTGCGGCGCCGCCGCGCGCGGCTCCATCACGCGGGCAATGCGCCGCTCCATCGTCGTCACCGAGATCGCCGCTTTCGCCAATCCGCGCTCCGCCAGCCGCGCCAGAATGTCGACATCGCGAATGACCAGCTGCGATTTGGTGATCAGCGCCACCGGATGGCGCCATCGCTCCATGGTTTCGAGAAGGCCGCGCGTCAGCCCGTAGCCGCGCTCGATCGGCTGATAGATGTCGGTGACGCCGCCGAGCATGATCGTCTTTGGCCGATATGTCGGCTTGGCGAATTCCTGCTCCAGCAGTTCGACAGCGTTCGCCTTGACGAACAATTTGGTTTCGAAATCGAGGCCGGGAGAAAGCCCGACATAAGCGTGGTTGGGGCGCGCGTAACAATAGATGCAGCCATGCTCGCAGCCGCGATAGGGATTGATCGACTGATCGAAGGAAATGTCCGGACTTTGGTTGGTGGAGATAATGCTCTTAGCCAGTTCGGGCGTGACGATCGTCTCCAGCGGCTGGGCCCCGTCTTCGCCGACCCAGCCGTCATCGAAGGCCTCGCGGACGAAGCGTTCGTAGCGGCCGCTCGCATTGGTGCGCGTGCCCCTGCCATGCAGCGGATCGGACTTCATCCATGGGACTATAGTCCTATGATAGGAACATTTCAAGAACTCGATAAGTGAAAAAGGCGCCGGCGGAAACCGGCGCCCTTAGCTTTGTGGGCTTTGCATTGGAACTCTGCCTGTTTCTTGCGCGCCGCGGGGCGCCTGGGAGGTTCAGGTCAGAGACCGGTCACGCAACCATCTGCGCGGCTGTGCTCAACGTGACGAAAGCCGCCGGGGCAAACACCGCCAACGCCGCCACCAAACAAAAGAACTTGGTCATTTCCCTCTCCCGTCTCGCTTCGAACCGTCCATCGATCCGATGAGATGAAGGTAGGGCAGGCTTTGGCATGGCGCTGTGACGGCGGGCACGGGGGTCAGGGGGTCTACTTTGACGAGGGCACGTCCGCTCTTGGCCCAAAGCAGACTCTGGAGTAGCGATCGAACAGCTCGTAGTATCGTTTGCTTCCACTGCCGTGATCGGGGCTCAGATGTCATCAACCGCTATGACCGAGCGGACAGCGTTTCGCCTTGCGGACTACACGTTTTGGGCAGCTGGCATTCTACTTGTGCTCTATTGGGGTATGTTGCTGCTCGGCAAAGTCGAAACCCCGGTTGCGAACAGCCCGACGCTAGCGGGAGCGGTTGCGTTGGCAGGCGCTTTGCGGACCGCCGCACATTGGCTCAAAGGCGATCGCCAGCACCTCCACCCGCTGGGAATTCTTGTATGGATGTTTGTTGCCCTAGGTGGGCTCGCGCTGATGATTTTTGATTAGTGGTTGTGTCCGCTTTCGGCGAAAAGCGGCCGTCCTGACGTCGCCCCCTCACATGAACCCCATATCGCGCTCGTAAGAGCGAAAGCGCCGGCCGGCATCGACATAGATGGTCTGGCCGGTGATTGCCTCGTTCTCGATCAGGAAGCGCACCGCGTCGGCGACGTGTTCGGGCGTCGGCCCCATTTCCAGCGGCGTATCGGCGTGCAGGCGCTGCCAATCTTCTTCCGCCTGCCCCGGCGCCGGCAACACATAGCCGGGCGCGACCGCGTTCACCCGCACGCGCGGCGCCAGCGCCCGCGCCAGCAATTCGACAGCGCCGGCGAGCGCGTATTTCGACAGCGTGTAGGAGAAATGATCCGGGTATGGGCTGGCCAACTTGAAATCGAGAAAGTTGACGATGGCGCCGCGCGCGCCCTCCGGCAGTGCTTCCGCGAACTCGCGCGCCAACAGCGACGGCGTCAGCGTGTTGACGGCGATGTGGCGCTCAAGCGCAGCTTCGCTCAACGTGTCGATGGTGTCGTGCTCGAACATGGCGGCGCAATTGACCAACGCCGTCAGCGGCGCGCCGGCCCCCTTTGTTGCGCGCGCGATGAGACTATGCCGCTCGCCGGGATCACCGAGATCGGCGGCGATCGTGATCGCGCTCACCCCCGCTTCCCGCGCCAACGCCGCGACCGCTTCGGCTTCAGCGCCGGAGCGGCGATAATGGATCGCCACGTTCCAGCCATGGCGCGCGAGATCGAGCGCAACCGCGCGCCCCAGCCGCTGGCCGGCGCCGGTGATGAGCGCCCAGGTCACCTGGGACCGCCGGCGCCCTCGCCGGCGAATTTTTCAAATGCACGCGCCGTCGACGCCCGGTCGAAACGGTGTCGCCGGCGAGGGCGCCGGCGGTCCAAGATCTCCAATACCCTCACCGCTCCCTCCTGATCGTCACCGCCACGACGCCGTCGCCGGAGAGCACCGAGGGCTTTTTCACCGTCACCTCGACCCAGCGCGCCCGCGGCGACAGCGACAGGCAATGGCCGGCGACGCGATCCGAGAGCGTCTCGATCAGATGCGCCGGCTCGCCCAGGTCGTCGCGGATGAAGTGAATGATGCGGTCGTAATCGACGGTCTCGCCGATGCGATCGCAGCGCGGAAAATGCGGCGGCTCGCTGAGCGCCAAAGTCACCGAAATGCGCACCTCCTGCGGCGTGGCGCGCTCGGGATCGGGCACGCCGACGCGCACCAAAGCCTTGGCGTCGTCGATGCGGATGATCTGGAGATCGGCCATTGCGTCTGTCATATCACGGGAAGGCGATGAGGCCAGCGCCGGCGGCGACAATCGCGGCGCCGAGCCAGCGGCGCAACCCCAAGCGCTCGCGCAGGAACACGAACGCGATCAGCGCGCCCCAGACCACGGACGTTTCCCGCAGCGCCGTCACTTGCGCGATCGGCGCGAAGGTTTGCGCCCAGAGCACCAACCCGTAGCCGGCGAAGCTGATGACGCCAATGCCTATGCCGCGCCAGGGCGCAACCGCAGCGTCGGCGAGCAACCGCTTGGCGCCGCGGCGCCAGAACGCGAACGCCGCCATCGGCACGGACATGAGCGTCATCGACCAGCCGATGAACAGCATTGCGTTGCCGGTTACGCGCGCGCCGAGCGCGTCGACCAGCGAATACGACGCGATGCAGAGCCCGATGGCGCCGGCCCACAGCGTCGCCTTCAAAGGCGCGCGCGGGCTGGCGCCGACCGTGAACACGCCAAGCGAAACAAAGGCGATGCCGACGAGTTTGAGCGGCGGCGGGATCTCGTCCGCCGTCGCCGCCGCGCCCATCGCCACCAGCATCGGCGCCATGCCGCGCGAGAGCGTGTAGACATGGCTCATGTCGCCCGCGTCGTAGCCTTTGAACAGGCAAAACCAGTAGGCGAGATGGATGCAGACGGTCAGCCCCAGATAGGGCCAGGCGGCTTCGGGCGGCGCGCCGAGGAACACGATGATGAGCAGCCCGGCGCCGAGACCGCCGACCGCGATCAGGAACGAGTCGGTGACGCGATCGGTTCCGCCTTTGAGCGCGGCGTTCCAACTGGCGTGAATCAAGGCTGAGGCAAGCGCGGCGGCGACGGCGAGCGGTGGCATGAGTCGCGTTCGTTTATGGACCGCCGGCGCTCCGCCGGCCAGCGCTTGCGTTTGCGTGGACCGCAGCCTCAGGCCATAAGGTCGCAGCGGAGGCGGCATGAGCGCGCAGGAATTCGACGTCATCGTCTATGGAGCCAGCGGTTTCACCGGCAAATTGGTGGCCGAGCATCTGCTGCAAACCTACGGCGCCGAAGGCGAGGTGCGCTGGGCCATCGCCGGGCGCGACGAAGAAAAGCTCAAGGCCGTGCGCACCGAGCTCAAGGCCTACTCGCTGCCCATCGTTGTGGCCGGCGCCTCGGATTCCGGCGCGCTCGACGCGATGGCGCACCGCGCCCGCGTCATCATCACCACCGTCGGCCCCTATCAGCGTTACGGCGAAGGCCTGCTCGCGGCCTGCGCCAAGGCCGGAACCGATTATGTCGATCTCTGCGGCGAACCGAACTGGATGGCCACCATGATCGAGAAATACGAGAAGGCGGCGAAGGAGAGCGGCGCGCGCATCGTCTTCTCCTGCGGCTTCGATTCGATTCCGTTCGATTGCGGCGTCTGGTTCGCGCAACGCGAAGCGCAGGCGCGCTTCGGCCAACCTTTGCGCGACGTCCGCGGGCGCGTGCGCAAGATGGAGGGAACATTTTCCGGCGGCACCGCGGCGTCGCTGCTGGCGACAGTCGAGGCGGCGCAGAAGGACGAGCGCGTCGCGGCGTTGATGAGCGATCCGTTCGCGCTGGCGCCGACGCGGCTGCGCGCCCAGCCCGACAGCGAAACCCCGACCGAGGATGACGATCTCGGCTCCTGGTCGGCGCCGTTCGTGATGGCGGCGATCAACACCAAGAACGTGCATCGCACCAATGCGCTCGCCAACTACCCGTACGGGCGCGATTTCACTTACAGCGAAATGATGTTCACCGGCCCCGGCGCCGAGGGCCGCAAACGCGCCAACGCCGCCGCCGGCCAGGCGCGGCTGCAGCGCGCGCTGTTGAATTTCGGCCCGACACGCGCGCTGCTCACCCAGTTCGCATTGCCGAAGCCGGGCCAAGGCCCCGACAAGCAAGCGCGCGAGACCGGCATGTACGATGTGCTGTTTGCCGGCGTCACCAATGACGGGCGCACGCTGCGCGCCGCCGTTAGCGGCAACAAGGATCCGGGCTACGGCTCGACCTCGAAAATGCTGGCCGAGGCTGCGCTTACGCTGAACGACACCAGCCGCCAGCAAACGCCGGGCGGCATCTGGACCCCCGCCGCCGCCATGGGCGACGCGCTGATCGCGCGGCTGCAGGAGAAAGCCGGATTGAAGTTCGTACTGGAGAACTGAGCGCGGCGCGCGCCCCTGTGCTCGCCTATTGCGTTTTCTCAGCTCCGCGCCCGCAGCCGCCGGTAGGTCACGCCGCCGCCGCGGTTGATCCGCGCCACGATGGCGTGCTCGCCGATCGCCGCCCTGCCCGCGATGGCGCGCGCGGCGGCGATGGTGTCGGTGGCTTCCGCGCCGATAGCCTCGATGACATCGCCCGGACGCAGCACGCCTTCGTTCTCGGCGCCGACATCGATCGCCAGCACCACCAGGCCCTGCACGTCCGGTTCGATCTGGAATTCCTCGCGCAAGCTTGCGTCCAGTTCCGACAGCGCAATGCCGAACATGCGCCCGCCGCGCGGGCCGCCGTCGCGGCGCGGGGCCGCGCCGCTGTCGCCGTTGGCAATGCGCGCGCCGCCGCCGTCGGTTTCCTCCAAGCGCTCGATGGTGGCGGTGAGCTGCGAACGCTGGCCGTCGCGGACGATGTCGATGGTGACCGTCGATCCCACTTGCGCTTCGCCGACCATGCGGGTGAGCGCGCGGCTGTCGGGCACGTCGCGGCCATTGAAGCGCAGCACGATGTCGCCGGCGCGCAGGCCCGCCGCCGCCGCCGGCCCGTTCGGGGTGATGCGGGTGACGACGGCGCCCGACGCGCCATCATAGCCGGCGCGGTCGGCGGCGGCGCGGCTGACATTGGCCAAGCGCACGCCCAGCCAGCCGCGGCGGATTTCGCCATAGCGCAAAATCTGATCCACCACCGGCGCCACGATCGAAGTCGGCGTCGCAAAGCCGACGCCGACGCTGCCGCCGGTCGGCGAAACGATGGCGGTGTTGACGCCGATCACTTCGCCGTCGGTGTTGAACAGCGGCCCGCCGGAATTGCCGCGATTGATGGCGGCGTCGGTCTGGATGAAGTCGTCGTAGCGCCCCGCATCGATGTTGCGGTTGCGCGCGCTGACGACGCCGACGCTGAGCGACCCGCCGAGACCGAACGGATTGCCGATAGCCAGCACAATGTCGCCCACCCGCGCCGTGTCGCTGTCGCCCATGTTGACATAGGGCAGCGTCTGGCCGGCATGCACGCGCAGCACCGCGATGTCGGTGGCGGGATCGCGGCCGACGACGACGGCCTCGTACTGGCGCCCGTTCTGAAGAATGACCTCGATGGCGTCGGCGGATTCGATGACGTGATTGTTGGTCACCACCACGCCGTCGGCGGAAATGATGAAGCCGGACCCGAGCGAGGTGATCTGCGCCCCTGCCTCGCCCAGGCCCTCGTTCAGCCGCTCCATCGGCGAACCGGGCGGAAACCGCGGCAGATCATCGACGCCGTCGACCCGCTGCGAGGTGGCGATATTCACCACGGCGGGCGAAAGCCGCTCGTTCAGATCGGCGAAACCCTCGGCCGGCAGGCGCGACTGCGCCAGGGCCGGAGCGGCAAGGGTGAGGACGGCGAGGGCGGAGAAAAACGAGCGCATGGCGGGCCGAACCTAGCTTGGCTTTCGGCGGGCGCAATCGCCAGTCTGCAGACCTGGGATGACCGGCATGCGCCGGCGCCCGCGGCGAAGCGTTTCGCTTCGCGCGGCGGGGTGGTTGGAGGTTGGAGCGCGGGCTTCCAAGCCCGCATGTGTGTTTGGAGGTTGGAGCGCGCGGCCTCCGGC
>FKKE01000192.1_pt2 | contig 68580 bp, 66 predicted proteins | sample 1106331 | NCBI WGS metagenome assembly FKKE01 (sample SAMEA3931202, study PRJEB13176) | freshwater metagenome | biome: Drinking water system; feature: drinking water; material: freshwater | place: China | collected 2013-02-06 | reverse complement strand
ATCATCGCGAAGATGCTGTCGAGGGCGCTCTTCTTCTTGAACGCGCGGCGCAGCTTCGAACCGATCAGCGCGCGCATCAAACCAGGTTGTGCAATCGAGCGGCCGCGTTGCATCGGCGCTCTCCCACGACAATCGCGCAACCCGATGAAATCCATGGCCCGCGCAATGATCAGCAAGTGCACGCGGCGCGCCAGAAACCACAGCGACGCGCGTTCGGCGCGTTGGCGCGCGTGGCGCGGCTTCAAGACATTTCCGGTCAACACGCCCGCCAGCCACGCCAACATCGCCAGCGTCCAGGCGATGAGCCTGGCGCGGCGATGGAGTGGAAGGACGGGGTGAATGTGTTTCATGGCGAGCAGTATAAGGCCGCTCTGACTGGGTCGGATTGATATTCTTATGCGCGCTGATTTTGTACGCTTTTCGCCGCGAAATATGCCGATTATCGGGGTCCGCTATCCTCCTATTTTGGGTTTCGGGGGTTCATCGCCTGGTCACGCGGACGCTATCGCCATCATCGGTAACGAAGGCGCCTGCTTCAAGCTCATGGCCATGCGAAATAACCAGTGCGCTCGCACGATCCGCGAGGGCCGCCGCCGGCCTAGGCCGCAGGCGCAAAACGCCGGCATGTTTCGCATCGTCACGGAAGACCAGCGCGCCAAAGTCGACATCGATCGTGACCAGCGCCCTTCCCTCGGCAAAGGCGGCTTGGAGTATCGCCGCATCGCCAGGGTCGGCGCCTCGCTCCACGATGCTGGCGACATCGTGGCCGTCGGCACGAAGGCGATCGGCGACCGCCCTGGCGATGCAGTTATCGAGCAGGAGCTTCCGCTTCTTCACTGGCCGCCCCCACCGCCGCACCGGACATGCGCGTCATGCCGGAAAGCTTGCCGGCGTAAAGCAACGCCGCCTTGATGTCGTCGGGCTCCAGGAATGGGAATTGATCCAGTAGCTCGGCTTCGGTCATGCCGGCGCCGAGATAGCCAAGCAGATGCTCCACCGCGAACCGTTGGCCGCGGATGATCGGCTTGCCCCCGAAAATGGCGGGGTCCGAGGTAATGCGGGTGAGGAGCGGGTTGGTCATGATCCAACCTTACCACAAGTGTAGAAGTCGCGGAAATCTGAACCATACCCATCGTCTTGCAGCTGAGGCTCGCCGCAGTCAGCAGGACGAAATCCTCAACTTTGGGGAGACTTTCTTCCTTTTTTCGGTGAGGCCGCGTACTTGCAGAGGGTTGCTGAACTCTCACGCACTGGTAGCGGCAACCCATGCAGCCACGGGATGATCTGAAGAAACGTCCCTGTGTAGGTTCCCTCCGCATCGGAATACCCGCAGGTCGGCCGCACGCCCAACGATGCCAGGGCATCGAACAGTTCGGTCACCAGCTGCTCGGCGCCGGATTTTGGTCGCCCCTTCGATGACGCCTTTAACGCTGTGATCGCAGCCCTGGCCGCCCTCGCTATCTGCGCCAATTCCCATGCCATGTTCATCTGGCTGATAGACCCAAATTTCGGATCAAACTGGTGCTGCTTCCGAAAACCAATGTCGAGGTGAATCAACTCGAGCTCGATTCGATGCTCAACCTCTCGCCCAAGCGCCGTACGCGGCTGCGCCACGTCTTTCGGCCGACGATGCGAAAAGAAATCGTCGAGGTAGGTAGGATCGCCGCCCAAAAGTCCCGATAAGATGGTCGCGTGTTTATCGATGTCACGCAAACGCCGTCGAATCTCGGCGATCGGCAATGAGGCGTCCTGAACGGCGCAAAGTGTGCGGTACCGAAGGTAAGCTTGCCGAATCTTCGCGCACGCATCGTTGTCGATCGAGACGCCTACGATCTTGGAGAGCTGGCCGATCTCGTCATCACTAAGGTCGCCGCCCCAAAACACCATGGTGGATACAGGCTGAACCACCCGCCTCAATCCCCATCCATCTTCAACGCCGCAATAAACGCTTCCTGCGGGATGTCGACCTTGCCGAACTGGCGCATGCGCTTCTTGCCCTCTTTCTGCTTGTCGAGCAGCTTGCGCTTGCGGCTGGCGTCGCCGCCATAGCATTTCGCGGTCACGTCCTTCCTGAGCGCCGAGATGGTTTCGCGCGCGATGATGCGGCCGCCGATCGCCGCCTGGATCGGAATCTTGAACATGTGCTGCGGGATCAGCTCCTTCAGCTTCTCGACCATGGCGCGGCCGCGCGATTCCGCCCGCGCGCGGTGCACCAGCATCGACAGCGCATCGACCGGTTCGTCGTTCACCAAAATGCTCATCTTCACCAGATCGCCGACGCGATGATCGATCAGCTGATAGTCGAAGCTGGCATAGCCCTTGGAGATGGATTTGAGCCGATCGTAGAAATCGAACACCACTTCGTTCAACGGCAGCTCGTAGACCAGCATGGCGCGCGAGCCGACATAGTTCAGGTCTTTTTGCTGCCCACGGCGATCCTGGCAGAGCTTGATGATGCCGCCCAAATATTCGTCGGGCGTCAGGATCGTCGCCTTGATCCACGGCTCTTCGATTTCGCGGATGTAGACTTCGTCCGGCAGATCGGCGGGATTGTGCAGCTCTTTGAGTTCGCCCGAATTCAGATGCACGCGATAGACCACCGACGGGGCGGTGGCGATGAGATCGAGATCGAACTCGCGCGTCAGCCGCTCCTGGATGATTTCCAGGTGCAAAAGCCCAAGGAAGCCGCAGCGGAAGCCGAAGCCGAGCGCGGCGCTCGTCTCCATCTCGTAGCTGAAGCTCGCATCGTTCAGGCGCAGCTTGGCCATGGCGGCGCGCAAATCTTCGAAATTGGCCGCGTCCTGCGGGAAGAGCCCGCAAAACACCACCGGCTGCGCCGGCTTGAACCCCGGCAGCGCCTGCGCGGTTTCGCGGCGATACTCGGTGATGGTGTCGCCGACGCGCGCATCTGACACTTCCTTGATCGAGCCGGTGAGCACGCCGACTTCGCCGGGCCCAAGCTGCGCCACATCTTCGCGGCGCGGGCGCAGGACGCCCAAGGTATCGACATTGTAGTCGGCGCCGGTCTGCATCAATTTGATGCGCATGCCCTTCTTCACCACGCCGTCGATGACGCGGAAGAGCACGACGACGCCAAGATAGGCGTCGTACCAGGCGTCGACCAGCATGGCCTTGAGCGGCGCGTTCGCATCGCCGGTCTTCGGCGGCGGCAGCCGCGTAACGATGGCTTCCAGCAATTCGCCGATGCCCTCGCCGGTCTTGCCCGAGGCCAGTACGGCGTCGGAGGCGTCGAGCCCGATGACGTCTTCGATCTGCTGTTTCACCCGATCCGGTTCGGCCGCCGGCAGATCGATCTTGTTGATCACCGGCACGATTTCGAGATCGAGATCGAGCGCCTGATAGACATTGGCCAGGGTCTGCGCTTCGACGCCTTGCGACGCGTCGACAATCAGCAGCGCTCCTTCACACGCGGCCAGCGAGCGTGAGACCTCATAGGCGAAGTCGACATGGCCCGGCGTGTCCATCAGATTGAGGACGTAATCGTTCCCGTCCTTGGCCTTGTATTCGAGGCGCACGGTCTGCGCCTTGATGGTGATGCCGCGCTCCTTCTCGATGTCCATCGAGTCGAGCACCTGCTCGGTCATCTCGCGCGCCGAGAGCGCGCCGGTCTGCTGGATCAGCCGGTCGGAGAGCGTCGACTTGCCGTGGTCGATATGGGCCACGATCGAGAAATTGCGGATGCGGTCGCGCGGGGTCATGTGAGGCGCCTGACCTATAGGCGCCCGCGCCGGGGCTCAAGCGCCTGCGCCCGCGTCAGTTCGGCATCAGGGCGAAAAACACCGCATAGAATAAGAGCCATGCGCCAATGAGGACCCAGGGCAGCTGGCGATCCGTCAGCCAGCGGCGCAGGCCCCGCCCGATCAGCGCCGCACCGACGGAGACGATCAGGAAGCGCGGCGCACGCGCGGCGATGCTGGCCAGCGCAAAGGCGGGCAGCGGCGCGCCCGCCGCCGGCGCCAGGATGGCGTAGAGCTTGAACGGCGTCGAACTGAGCGGCCCCAGCACGGTGGCGAGGAACCAATTGCCGGCCATCGCGGTTTCAGCGCGGGCGGCCATGGCTTCGCCGATCGCCGGCACGGCCAGCACGGCTTCGCGGGCGGCTTCGGCATTTTGCGTCGCCCACAGATACATGATGACGCCGCCGATGCTCGCGCCGACCGCGGCGATGGCGCTCGCGCGCGCCGCCGCGTTCACGCCGCGCTTCAAACCGATGAAGGAGAGCAGCACGTCGGGCACGAGAAAGAACAAAGTCGCTTCCGCCACGCCCCAGACGAAAGCGGCGATGTCGAGGGCGTGAGTGCGGAGCGCGTTCATGGGGTCAGGTTTGGCAGATCGAGCTTCAGACCGAAATGGGCGCGGCCGCCGCCGGCGCGCGCGAAGCCCCCTGTAATTCTCGCTTTGCAGCGCACGACCGCGCGCGGAACCCCGGCAGCGGCGAGATCGGCGCGATAGCGGCGCGCGTCGGCGCGGGAGAGATAGCCCGCGCGGCGGCCATCGATGCACACCGCCACCGCCCGATCGTCGTGCGGGTTCGAGTCCTCCAGCACCAAAGCTGCGGCGACCACCGCGCCGGCTTCGCCCGCTGCTTCGAGCACATCCTGGTATTGCGCCTCGCCGACCACATCGACGGCGAACGCGCCCGGCCCTTCGAGCTCAATGTCCATGGCGGAACTTGCCTTTCGCCCGCAATTTGCCCCGCCGATGGCCCCGCCCGAATATAGCCTGCCCGCGCATTGACGCAGGGTGCGGGCTCCCCTAAATCCGCCGGCTCCGGAGTTCGCTCTGGGCCCAGATGGCGGAATTGGTAGACGCACTAGTTTCAGGTACTAGCGGGTAACACCGTGGAGGTTCGAGTCCTCTTCTGGGCACCATTTGTTCTTTTTCGTACAATATGTGAATCGCGCACCGCGCGCGGCAAAAGCCCCGGACCTCGCCGAAACCGCGCGAATGATCGCGCTCTTGCCCTGAGAAGCGCATTACAAATCCGGCTCGCCCCGGAGAGGCAAGAATTCCACGAGCGCGCCGGCCTCGATGCAGCCCGCGCCCGCGCGCCGCACCAGCAAAGCGTTCGCGCCTGCGAATACCGAGAGCAGCGACGAATCCTGTTCCGCGAGCGCCTCGACCCGCCTCTCGCCGTTCAGCGCCCAGGTCCGCGCACGGAGATAGGCCTCACGCCCGCCGTTCGCCGGCAACGCTGAGACGAGGCGGGCATGCGACAGGGAGATGTCTCCGTCGCGGCCAAGCATGCGTTCGATCAGCGGCCTCAGAAACAGCAGCGCCGCGACAATGGCCGAAGCGGGATTTCCGGGCAGGCCAAGCACCGGCGCATGAGGCGAGGTTGCGAACCAGGTCGGTTTGCCGGGCCGCATGTCCACCTTGCGGACAATCAGTTTCGCGCCGCACCGTTCAAATGCGGGTTTGGCGTGATCGTGCGGTCCAACCGAGGCCGACCCCACAAACACGACGAGATCGGACGAGCGAAGCGCTTCGCTCGCCGCGCGTTCGATCGCATCGGGGTCGTCGGGCAATGGATCGGACCGGAACGCTTGCGCCCCCCACTCTTCCGTCAGCGCGGAGATGGCGAAGGAGCACGATTCGAAAATCTGATCGGACCGAGGCGAGGCGCCCGGCGGCGCGATTTCATCTCCGCCGCAAAGGACCGAGACGCGTGGACGTCGCGATACCTTCAAGGCGCTAGCGCCGCTCGCCGCCGCCAGGGCCAAGGCGATCGGATCGAGACGCCGCCCGCAGCTCAGCAATTCCGCCCGCGCCCGGAAATCAATTCCCGGAGCCCGCACATGACGACCGCTCTGCACCGATATGGCAGAGAGCATATCGCCCTCCACCCGAGCCTCTTCTTGGATGAGCACGGCGTCGGCGCCCTCCGGCATAGGCGCGCCGGTGGAGATTCGGATTGCCTCGCCTGCTCTCAACGGATGCGCGTAGGCGTGACCGGCGGCGGACTCCCCAACGATCCGCAAGTGTCCCGGCGTGTCGGCCGCCCGCAAAGCGTAGCCATCCATGGCCGACGCCGCGAAGGGCGGCTGCGCGCGCTTGGCTATGACCGGCGCGGCGAGCGTGCGGCCGCGCGCTTGCGCCAACGGCGCGATCTCGCTTCCTACCGCTTCGATTGCGCCGAACATCAGCGCGCGCGCCTCGGCGACGCTCGTCATCGCGCCGCCCTGTAGTCGCCCGATGCGCCGCCGCTTTTCTCCAACAGCCGCACGCCTTCGATGCGCATGCCGCGGTCGAGCGCTTTCAGCATGTCGTAGATGGCCAGCGCCGCCACGCTTGCCGCCGTGAGCGCCTCCATCTCGACGCCGGTTTGGCCTGTCGTGCGGGCGCGCGCGCCGATGCGAAACCCGGGCAAGCCGTCATCGGGCGCGACCTCGACGATCAGGCTGGACAGAGCAATCGGATGGCACAGCGGAATGAGCTCGCTCGTCCGCTTGCCGGCCATAACGCCGGCGATCTCAGCAACCGATCGTACGTCGCCCTTCTTCGCGTTACCCGCGAGAGCCGCCGCCAATGTTTCCGAAGCCATGACCACGCACGCTTCCGCCAAGGCCTCTCGCGCGGTGATCGGCTTGTCGCCGACATCCACCATGCGCGCGCGGCCCGCCTTATCGAGATGCGTCAGATCTTCAGGCGCAGTCATGGACCATGTGCTCATTGAAGCGCGGCATCAGCTCGACCATGTTGCAGGGCATGTGGCGGCTATCGAGTTGCCAGCGGATGATCTTGTCCCAACCGTCTTTGCAGGCGCCGTTCGAGCCCGGCATGCAGAATACGATCACGCCCTGGATGAGCCCGGCCAGAGCGCGCGATTGCAACGTCGAGAGCCCCACCATCTCGTAGCTCACCAAATGAAAGATCGTCGAGAAACCCTCAATGCGCTTATCCAGCAGCGGCTCGATGGCTTCGGGGGTGACATCGCGGCCGGTGAGACCGGTGCCGCCGGTGGTGAGGATCACGTCGACGGCGCCGCTTTCAACCAATCGCGTCACGGCGGCTCTGATCTCGCGAACGTCGTCCTTGACCAACAGCCGATCCGCGAGGATGTGGCCATCGGCCTGAAGGCGCTTTGCCAGCAGCGCGCCCGAGGTGTCGGTCTCGATCGTGCGCGTATCGGAGACCGTGATGACGGCAATGCGCACCGGCTTGAAGGGCAAGTCCTCGCGCAGCTCTCCACCGGGTGCGAGCGAAACAGCTTCGGGAATCATGATGCTTGCTTCCCATGCGCCTGGCGCCGACCGGCTGCGGCAAGGTAGTCTTGCCGCGTCGGCTCGATCCAGGATTCACCACGCGCGCCGACTTCTTTCTTCCAGATCGGCGCTTCCGTCTTCAGATCGTCCATCAACTCGGCCACCGCCGCCAATGCCGGCGCCCGGTGGGCGCTGGACGCGGCCACCAGGACGATCGGATCGCCAGCCGGGATCGCGCCGACGCGATGAACCACAAGCACGTCGATGAGCGAATGCTTCTCGGCGACGGCCCGAACCAGTTCCTTCACGCGTGCTTCGCTGAAGCCGGGATAATGCTCAAGTTCCAGCTGCCGCACGACGCCGCCCTCATCGCGGCAATAACCGACGAAGCTCGCGACGGCGCCGATCATGTTGCTCAGTGAGAACGCCGCCATCTCCGCTTCGGGTGAAAACGCGCCGGCTGAGAGTTCCACGCGCATCATGTCACCAACGCCGCGGCGGCCAGTCCAAGCACCGCGCCCATCACACGCAAGACCCCCTTCTTGCTCAGCCGCTTCAAGCTCAAGGTCGTGCCGATCACCGCGCCGCCGACAGCGGCCAGAGCCAACCATGGCAGGAAGTCCGGCACGGCGGACAATGACGACAGCCGCCCCGTTAGCCCTGCCAACGAGTTCACGACGATGAAGCACGCGGCGATGCCGGTCGCTTTCTGCGCATCGGCCCATCCGGCAAACACCAGCAGCGGCGAGAGATAGACGCCGCCGCCTATCCCCGTCAGTCCCGCCAGCGCGCCAAGCGCCGCGCCGCTCGGCAACGCAATCGCCAAAGATGGCGCGCGCGCGGGCTTCGCCGCATCTATCTGCGGCCAGACAAGATAGCGGAGCGCGGCCGCGGCAAGGGCCGCGGCGAGCAATGGCCGATAGATCGCCGCCGGCACATCCATGCCGCCGGTGACATAGGCGGCGGGGATCGCGGTTATCGCAAACGGCCAGAACACACTGGCGTCAAAGCGCCCGGCGCTGACGAAGCGAAATGCGCCAAGGCCCGCGACCACCACATTCAGAATCAACGCCGCGGGCCTGATCTCCTCCGGCGCCAAGCCGGCAAGCGCCATAAGCGCGATGTAAGCTGACGCGCCTCCGTGCCCGACGGACGAATAGATCGCCGCCGCCGCGAACACCGCGAGCGCCAGCATCGCAATAATGGCTGGGTCCAACGGCATGACCGCTCAACCTCCCGAAAACGGCGGCATGAACGCAACCTCGTCCGTGGGTGACACGCTGCATGCGGCCCCAAGCGAGGTCATTTCGGCGTTGATGGCGACCCGCACCGACGGCGCCGAAAGCGCCGCCTCGAACTCGCGATCGCCGGACGCGGCCAGCCGGCGAAACGCGGATAGGGCGATGGCATGCTCAAGCTCGACGTCGCGCTCGCTGCACCCAGCTGCGTCGCGCAACCGGCCGAAGAAAAGCACACGCGCCATTTTGGTGTCGGCTCCTGAGTCCTGACTGCGCGCAAATCTACTGCGACCGGCGCCAAACCCGCTTGATGGATTTGAAGCGGCCTATTGAGCACGCCCAAGCGCGCCAGCGGCTCCGGTCATTTGGAATTCGCGCGAAGCGGTTCTGATTGTCGTGTCGAAGCTGGCCGTCGTTCGGGCGCGCCGCATACAGGGACAACGCCCATGGCCTTCGACGCCGCCATCGCCTCGGAAATCTGGTCAGCCAAGTATCGCTTTGCGCCGCCTCAAGGCGAGCCCGAGCCGGATGTCGCAGCCACCTGGGCGCGGGTCGCGGCCGCACTGGCCGAAGCCGAGCGCCCGCAGGACCGACTGAACATGCGCGCCCAGTTTCTGGACGCGCTGAGCGACTTCAAGTTCCTGCCAGCCGGCCGGATTCTGGCGGGCGCCGGCACCGGCCGCCAGGTCACGCTCTTCAACTGCTTCGTCATGGGGACGATACCCGACACGCTCGAGGGCATTTTTGCCCACGTGCGCGAAGCGGCCATGACCATGCAGCAGGGCGGAGGCGTCGGCATGGATTTCTCCACCATCCGCCCGAAAGGCGCACCCGTGCGCGGCGTGGGCGCTGAAGCGTCAGGTCCGCTCTCGTTTATGGATGTCTGGGACGCCATGTGCCGCACAGTCATGAGCGCGGGCTCGCGCCGCGGCGCCATGATGGGCTGCCTAAGGATCGATCACCCGGACATCGAGAGCTTCATCGATGCGAAACGCGACGCCTCGCGGTTCCGCAACTTCAACCTCTCGGTTCTTGTAACCAACGCCTTCATGTCGGCGCTCACCTCCGGCGCGGACTGGCCGTTGTGTTTCGGCGATGTGGTTTACCGCACCGTACCTGCCCGCGATCTCTGGGCCCGGCTCATGCGCGCGACGTATGACGGCGCCGAGCCAGGCGTCATCTTCATCGATCGCGTCAATGCGCTCAACAACCTCGCCGGCATCGAGACCGTCGCCGCCACCAACCCATGCGGCGAACAACCGCTTCCACCCTATGGCGCCTGTCTCTTAGGGGCGATCAACCTGGCCCGCCTAGTCGAACGCCCCTTCGAGGCTCACGCGTCCATGAATGAGCACGCGCTCGAAGCACTGACCGCCACAGCCGTGCGCATGCTCGACAACGTCATCGACATTTCCAACTATCCCCTGCCCCAACAGGAAGTCGAGGCGAAGGCCAAGCGCCGCATCGGGCTCGGCGTGACCGGCTTGGCCGACGCGTTGATCCTTTGCGGCGCGCGATATGGAGCGGACGAAGCCGTCGCCCTCACCGAAAGATGGCTCGGCGCGATCAAGCGCGCCGCATACCGGGCCTCGGCGCGACTCGCCGAGGAGAAAGGCGCTTTCCCGCTCTGGGACCGGTCGATGCTCGATCGCCCCAATCTCCGGTCGCTCGACGGCGAGACGCGCGCGCTCATCGCTGAGCATGGCTTGCGCAATGCGTGCCTCACGACCATCGCGCCCACCGGCACGACGTCGCTGATCGCCGGCAACGTCTCTTCCGGCGTCGAGCCGGTGTTCGCCTTCGGCTACACGCGCAAGGTGCGCCAAGCCGATGGAAGCACGCGCGAAGAAGCCGTCGAAGACTACGCCATGGCGCAGTGGCGGCGGCTGCACGGCGAGATCGCGCCGCCCACGCACGCCTTCGTCAGCGCACAGACGCTCACGCCAGCCGATCACCTCCGCATGCAAGCGGCGGCGCAGCTTTTCATCGACAGCGCCATTTCAAAAACTGTCAATTGTCCGGCGGATATTCCGTTCGAGACTTTTGCCGACATTTACGTGCAAGCTTACGAGCTTGGTTGCAAAGGCTGCACGACATATCGGCCAAACGCCATCACGGGCTCGGTGCTTTCGGCGCCCGCGCCGGCGCCCGCTCCACGCCCATCGGAAAGCACGCTTCCCAAACGGCCCGCGAAACTGGGCGGCGCCACCTACAAGATCAAATGGCCGGATACCGAGCATGCGCTCTACGTCACCATCAACGATGTCGAGGAAGGCGATGGCGTCCGCCCCTTTGAGATCTTCCTCAATTCCAAGAATATGGAGCACTACGCTTGGAGCCTGGCGCTGACGCGCATGATGTCTGCAGTATTTCGGCGCGGCGGCGACGTGCGCTTCGTCGCCGAGGAGCTGAAAGCCGTGTTCGATCCGCGCGGCGGGGCCTGGATGGGCGGGCGCTACGTCCCGAGCGTCCTCGCCGCCATCGGCGATATCGTGCAGCAGCACCTGGATGCGAACGCGATCCAGTCGGAGTTCACGGCTGAAGCTGGCGCCCCGAGCCCGCGCCGAGGGTGCCCCAAGTGCGGCGCGGCTGGGCTCGTTCGCAAGGAAGGCTGCGACACTTGCTTCGAGTGCGGCTACTCGAAGTGCGGCTGAGCGAACCATGCTTCAGCCTGGGCTAAGTCTTCCGGTGTGTTGACGTTGAAGAATGGGTCGCGCGCAGGCGCGCCCCAATCCTCGACCGCGTAGCCGGCGTGCTCGGCGAAACCGATCAATGATCGCCGTCTGCTCGACAGAAAGTCCCGCAACGCGCAGATCACATTCGTGCGCCAAACGCCGCACGACGGGTGCAATCTTCCGTGGCTTGCGGGCAGGACCACGGCGGCGCCGCTCGCCCTCTGTCGCATCTGGAGTCTTTCAGCAAGATCGTGCGGCAAGAACGGCGCATCGCAGGGCAGCGTGAACAAAAAGTCCGCGCCGACCTCCTTGGCCCACTCAAGTCCAGCGGCGAGGCCCGCCAACGGTCCTTCGATGTCCGGCCGGTCCAGCACAACGCGCACGCCGTCGACCTCGACCTGTTCCGCCGCGCGGAGCCCGACTGCGACGCGGCGGCCGCCGCGTCGGGCGATTTGGATAGTGTGATCGATGAGGCGATGTCCGCCGAGCGCGCGCTCCGGCTTGGCGCCGCCGATCCGAACTCCCGCTCCTCCCGCGAGCACGAGCACACATGATACCGGACTTGCTTCAAAGCCCAAGTCGATCTCGGTTGCGCCACACGGCGAAGAAGCGACCTCTATGAACTCACGCATTGCCGCCTCGCGGCCCGTTGCTGCGCGCGCCGGTGAGCGCCCGCAGGCGCGCCGCCTCCTTCCGGCTCGCAACACTGGTCTCCATGTCGCGGATGAGTCCATCCTTTATAGAATATATCCACCCATGCACCGATAGCTGCTGTCCGCGCGCCCAAGCATCCTGCACAAAAGGATTGTTAGCGACCGCGCGCACTTGCGCCAGCACGTTCTGTTCGCAGACCGCGTTGACGCGCGCATCGAAGTCCACGATCCGGTCAAAGTGTTCGGCGTCTTCTTCATACAGACAGCGGATAGGCGAAAGCCAGTGATCGATCAGTCCGAGACGCTTGCTCGACAGCGCCGCACGCACGCCGCCGCAGCCATAATGGCCGCACACGATGACATGCTTGACCTTCAACACCTCGACGGCGAACTGCAAAACGGACAGGAAGTTCGCATCCTGCGGCGGCGCCAGGTTGGCGACGTTGCGATGAACGAACAACTCGCCAGGGTCGAGGCTCACGACCTCGTTCGCGGGAACCCGAGCATCGGAGCAACCGATCCAAAGATACTCCGGCGTCTGCTGTTCGGATAAGCGGCGGAAATATTCCGGATCGACGCGCGCCTTCGTGGCCGCCCAATGAGCATTGCGCTTGAGCAAATCGCCGATCACCGCCGCCTCAGGCCAGGGCTACGCCGCGTCGTGCGGCGAGGCGGAGGCTGAGCGCCTCCAGATCGTCGGGAGTCAAACGCCTCCGCGCCAGCGGCATGACGACTGCATTTTCGAGCGCCATGTGGCTCTTCTCTTGCTGGGCCAATTGCAGCAGAGCTTTTGGCCCGCCCGTCAGCGCCGACGGGGCGACGCGCCCCTCCAAGGACTGCGCGAACAACGTCCGCACCACCCTGGCCAACTCCTGATCCAGAGCGTGATCCGCGGAAAGCCGCCCCAGCACATCTTCGATATCGTCCTCTTCGGAGCACCGCCGCCGCAACAACGGGAAAAGATCCTCCTCTTCGTCAATAACGTGCAAAGCGAGATCGTAGCGGATGAAATCGTCCGTGCTGGCGATTAGCCCCGCGTCGAAACTTGACGCGATTGCCAGGTACTCCAGGACCTTGCACATGTGCCGGTGTCGATAATGCTCGGCGAAAAGAAACTCGAGCGGCTCCTTGAGCAGGGCCGGCGGCGAAGACTCGATTGGGCCCGGATTACAAGGCAGAGGTTGGGCGACATGCTCTTCCACGTTCATGGTCCGCCTCCTTCCAACACATTCAGCCCTTCGATCCGCGCGCCGCGCACAAGGTCAGCCACATATTTTGCCGACGCCGCCATCCACGCGCGCGCCATCAAGCGATCGCGGATGATAGGCGCGGCTCGCTCATATGTGTCCGGCAACGCATCGCGATGGTTCTCATAGACGCGCCGGCATTCCGCCTCGGTCGGCGCCACTGGAGAGGCTTCGGCCTCCAGGACCTGCCGGATCAGCGCCTCTTCATCGCTCTCCCAGCGACCCAGCGCGTCAGTCTCTGGCGCAGGCTTAAGGCCGAGCGACGCTGCGCGTTCAAGCAAGAGTTGGCGAATAACGAGCGCGCGCGCCGCCGCCGCACGAGCCTCCTCGATGGTGGCGCCATCGTGATGCTGCACCTCTCGCGCGATGTCCGCCTCAGCGATCAACACCCCGTCGACCATGACGGGCGGCGCATCGAGCGAAAGCCGCGCAGCGGCCGCCGGCGGCGTCGAACACGAGCCGCCGCACCCCGCCGCCTCTTCGAGGATCGGATGCCGCTTGGCGTGGCGCGCAGCCAGCGTATCGATGATCGTCGTCATGGACGCTCACTCCACCGGCGTGTGAGGCGGCACGCTCACACTGCGATGCGGCATCTCCGGCGCGCGCGTGCGCACCAATTGCCATCCCCGCCGGCCGAGAAACCAAATCGGCGCCGATAGCATGTGAACGAGCCGCGTGAACGGGAACAACAGGAAGATGGTGAGCCCAAGCAGGAGATGCGCCTGGTACGGCCAATCCAGCCCGCGCACATAGTCCGCGGCGCCGGGTTGGAAGGTCAGAATGCCCTGCGCCCAGCTGGAAAGCCGCAGCATCACCGATGCGTCGCCGTGGCCGAGCGAGAACGGCACGGTGGCGAGCCCAAGCACCAGCTGCACAAACAGAATGATCAGGATCGCGTTATCGCCGAACGTACTGGTGCGGCGGACGCGAGCGTCGAAAAAGCGCCGATGCATGAGTATCGTCAGCCCGGCAAGGCAGACAACGCCGGCCACGCTGCCGGCGACGATCGCCAGCATCTGCTTGGTTTCCGCGCTGATGAATTGCGAGTAGATCGCGTGCGGCGTGAGCAGCCCGACAGTGTGCCCAAGCAAGAGAAACAAGATGCCGGCGTGAAACAACACCGAGCCGAGCACCAATTGCCTGCGCCGCAATAATTGGCTGGAACCCGAGCGCCACGTGTATTGCTCGCGATCGAAGCGCAGGATCGATCCCACCACGAGCACGGCAAGACAAATGTACGGATAATACCCGAACAGCGCTTGATTCAGCCAATCACCGGCGGACAGAGTGGGCAATTCCGGATGCATGCATCCATCTCCTATAGGCTGAACTCGACCGCGAGCCAGATCTTGTCCCGGTCGGCAAACCGCGGATCTTCGCCATCGAAGAACGCCGCCTTCGCTTCCAGCGCCCAACGTTCGTTGAGCCGCCAGCTCGCCACGGCGTCGAACTCCGAACCGAAGTCCGCGTCGCCGTCGTCGGATGCGAAGTCATGATATCGGCCCGTCAGGGTAAGCGAGCGTCCGAGGGCCAAAGACTCATCCGTCCACGACACGGCGCCGTTCAGGTCGCGGACGCCTTCCGGCGGCGTTGTGAGAAACACATCCGCCCAGCCTTGGAACGCGTGCAGCGTCGCCAGGGGCGTGGAGAAGCCGCGCGCGCCATCGCCTTCCAACACTTCGGCGCCAACGCTCACCCGCCAAGGCCCGCGTTGCACGCCGGCGCTTGCGGCGTAGTAATTGTTTTCGAACGCCGCCGGATTGTTTCCGTAGTCGCTTTGGGCCGCGAACTCGGCGCCGAGATTGAAGCGATAGGGATCGGTCGCGATGATTCGGGTCCAGCGCAGGCCATACGTCTGACTCGATTGCGCGGCCGCGTTATCGAAGTCGAGCAGCAAGCCATAGCCGGAGAAGTCCCCGAACCCTGTCTTGAGATCGACTTGCCCGATGTGAGAGTCGCTGCGCCACTCTCCGTTCGGGCTATCATCGCCCAGGATGCGCCTAACCCGATCGATGTAGATGTAGTTGAAGGAAAGACGGTCGTTAGCCCGATGCGCCAGACGCAGCGCGTCGAAAGTCTGCTCGTTCTGACGGAAGCCGACATTGCCGACGAAACGCGCATTGTTAAGAATAATGCGCTGACGTCCGAGCGTTGCTGTAAGGCCGTCATGCGTCCATTGCGCCTGCAGTCGGTTAATCTCCAGCGCCTCCGGATCGAGCACAATGGCCTGTCCGGGGCGGGTCCGCACCGTATCCGCGAAGTCGTCTTCGAGCAGCGCGACGCCCTCCACTTCTCCGAGAATTTTGAAGTGATCGAACACTTCCTGCTCGTAGCCGAGGCGCAGGCGCAGCGTCACCGCGTCTGCGTCTATCAACCCATCTTGCTCGACGTGTTCGTACCGCAAGCGGGCATCGACAATCAGATCGCCGCCGCTGGCCGCCTGTTGTTGCGCCATCGCCGCTGGCGCGCACAGGAACACGCCCGCGAGCGCGGCTGCGGCGACGCCGCCTTTCGCCATACTGGTCATGCTGCCGTTTCCCCCATTCTAGAGAGCATCTCGCGGGCTTGCGGGCACCCGCCCGCTTGCTCGGGTCCAAAACTCACAGGCTCTTCGGCCCAGGCGCGGTCGAGCGCGGCGAGATCGTCGGGATCGTCTTCCGGTTCGGCCAACAGCGCCTGGAGCGCGGCGGGATCGGCGTTCGTGTCCGCCAACTCAATCAAAGCCGCGAAGATCGCCGCATACGGCGAGCGCCGCTTCTTCAGGCGATCGCGCAAAGCCGTGATCACGTGAACTGCTTCGCCGAGGAGAGCCGCCGCTTCGCGCGGTTCGAGCAGCGAAAGAAACTCCAAGAACACCGGCAGATGATCCGGCAATTCGTGGGCGCTCAGCACCACGCCGCGCGTGGCGTAGAGTTTGCTCAGCTCCACCATCGCTTGGCCGCGATCGCGGCTTTCGCCATGCACGTGCTCGTAGAGATGCAAAGACAAGTGGCGGCTGCGATCGAACAATTGCACGTAGCGGGCTTGCAGATCGAGGATGTCCTCGCGCGCCAGTTCGTCGGCGAGGCGCTTCAGCTTGTCGCCCCGCGGCAGCATGCCCTCATCCGCAATGACCTCCAGCGCCGTTGGATACAACGATCGATAGGCTTCCTCCGGGTAGGACAGTAACAGCGCAAGGGCCTTGTAGGTTCGCGCCATGGCGATCAACTCCCCATCTCTTGTTTGGCGGGACGTTTACGGTTCGCGCCGAACAGACCCACCTCGGAGCGTCCGCCCGAGGCTTGGTTGCCGAACGCAAATCCGGTCGCGCCGCGCATGTGGTAAGCATCCTCCGCGCCTTCGCGGTGCGTCGACGGAATGACAAAGCGATCCTCGTAATTCGCGATCGCCATGATCTGGTACATGTCTTCGATCAGCGCCGGCGTCAGTCCGACGCGTTCGGCGATCTTGGCGTCCACCACGCCCTCGATGCTCTTGGCGCGCATGTAGGCGCGCATTGCGAGCATGCGTTCCAGCGCCGTCACGACCGGCTTCTCGTCGCCTGCGGTCAGCAGGTTGGCGAGATACTTCACCGGGATGCGCAACGACTTCACGTCGGGCATGACGCCGTCGTTCTCGATTGCGCCGGTCGCCGCCGCTGCCTGGATCGGCGAGAGCGGGGGAATGTACCACACCATCGGCAGCGTCCGGTATTCCGGGTGCAATGGGAACGCGACCTTCCAGTCGATCGCCATCTTGTAAACCGGGCTCTTCTTCGCCGCCTCAAGCCAAGCTTCCGGCACGCCATCGGCGCGGGCCTGCGCGATCACTTTGGGATCGTGCGGATCGAGAAAGATGTCGAGTTGACTCTGATAGAGGTCCTTGTCGTCTGCCTTCGCAGCCGCTTCGACGCGATCCGCGTCATAGAGAATGACGCCGAGATAGCGAATGCGGCCGACGCACGTCTCCGAGCACACAGTCGGCTGACCATCCTCGATGCGCGGATAGCAGAAGATGCACTTCTCCGACTTGCCGCTCGACCAATTGTAGTAAATCTTCTTATAGGGACAGCCGGTGACGCACATGCGCCAACCGCGGCACTTGTCCTGGTCGATCAAAACGATGCCATCTTCGTCGCGTTTGTAGATGGCGCCGGACGGGCATGACGCGACGCACGCCGGGTTGAGGCAGTGCTCGCAAAGCCGCGGCAGATACATCATGAACGTGTTTTCGAAGGCGCCGTACATCTCCTTCTGCACGCCTTCGAAGTTCTGGTCCTTTGAGCGCTTGGCGAACTCTCCGCCGAGGATTTCCTCCCAATTGGGCCCCCACTCGATCTTCTCCATCCGCTCGCCGGTGATCTGCGAACGCGGGCGCGCGGTGGGGAAAGCCTGCAGTTCGGGCGCCGTTTGCAGGTGATTGTAATCGAAGTCGAACGGCTCATAGTAATCGTCGATCTCGGGCAAATCCGGGTTGGCGAAAATCTTCGCCAGGATCCGCCACTTCGCGCCGATGCGCGGCTCGATGCGGCCATCAGGCTTCTTGACCCAGCCGCCCTTCCAACGCTGCTGATTTTCCCAGTCGCGCGGATAGCCAACGCCGGGCTTGGTCTCGACATTGTTGAACCATGCGTATTCGACGCCCTCGCGATTGGTCCAGACGTTCTTGCACGTGACCGAGCACGTATGGCAGCCGATGCACTTGTCCAGATTAAGCACCATGCCGATCTGAGCGCGGACTTTCATTGGCCGCCTCCCACGCGATCTTGGGGTCTCGGCCGTTCGAGCCAATCGACCTTGTTCATCTTGCGCACGAGAACGAACTCGTCACGATTGCAGCCGACGGTTCCATAATAGTTGAAGCCGTAGGCAAGCTGCGCGTAACCGCCGATCATGTGCGTCGGCTTCAACACCGCGCGCGTCACCGAGTTGTGGATGCCGCCCCGTTGGCCGGTCATCTCCGAGCCTGGCGTGTTCACGATCTTCTCTTGCGCGTGATACATGAAGACCGTGCCTTCACGCATGCGCTGAGAGACCACCGCGCGCGCCGTCAGCGCGCCGTTCGCATTGAACGCCTCGACCCAATCGTTATCGACGATGCCCGCTTTCTTGGCGTCGACCTCGGAGAGCCACACAACCGGACCGCCGCGATTGAGCGTCAGCATCATCAGATTGTCGGTGTAGGTGGAGTGGATGCCCCATTTCTGGTGCGGAGTGATGAAGTTAAGCACGATCTCTTTCTCGCCGTTGGGCTTGCGGCCCCGCACCGGATCGATCGTCTTCAAATCGACCGGGGGCTTGTACACGCAGAGCTGCTCGCCGAACGCCCGCATCCACGAGTGATCCTGGTAGAGCTGCTGGCGGCCCGTCAGCGTGCGCCACGGGATCAGTTCGTGCACGTTGGTGTAGCCGGCGTTGTAGCAGACCTTCTCGCTCTCGAGCCCCGACCAGATGGGCGACGAGATGATTTTGCGCGGCTGCGCCACGACATCGCGGAAGCGGATTTTCTCGTCTTCCTTCGGGAGAGCGAGATGGGTGTGCTCACGGCCCGTCTGTTTGCCGAGAGCTTCCCAGGATTTGACCGCCACTTCGCCGTTGGTTTCCGGCGCCAGCATCAACACCGCTTCGCAGGCGTCGATGTCGGTTTCGATCCGCGGCAAGCCCTTGGTGGCGCCCTCTTCAGCGACGACGCCGTTCAACTTGCCCAGCGCCTCCACTTCGTGCTCGGTGTTCCACGCCAAGCCTTTGCCGCCATTGCCGACCTTCGTCATCAGCGGGCCGAGGGCGGTGAAGCGCTTGTAGAGGTTGGGATAGTCGCGCTCGACGACGACCATGTTCGGACCGGTCTTGCCGGGAACCAGTTCGCACTCGCCTTTCCACCAATCCTTCGGCTCCGGTCCTTGCGCGAGTTCCGCCGGGCTGTCGTGCTGGATCGGCGCCAACACCAGATCCTGCTCCACGCCCAAGGCTTCCGGCGCCACTTCGGAGAATTTCTTGGCGATGCCTTTGAATATGTCCCAATCCGAACGGCATTCCCACGCCGGGTCCACCGCCGCTGTCAGCGGATGAATGAAAGGATGCATGTCGGAAGTATTGAGATCGTTCTTCTCGTACCAGGTCGCCGTCGGCAGCACGATGTCGGAATAGACCGCCGTCGTGCTCATGCGAAAATCGATGGTGACGAGAAGATCGAGCTTGCCCTCCGGCCCCTGCTCGCGCCACTTCACATCGACGGGCTTGCGGCGACCATCCGCGCCCAAATCCTTGCCCATGACGCCGTGGGACGTGCCGAGCAGATGCTTCAGGAAATATTCGTGACCCTTGCCTGACGAACCCAGCAGATTCGAGCGCCACACGAACATGTTGCGCGGGAAGTTTTCCGGCGCGTCTGGGTCCATGCAGCTCATTTCGAGCCGCTTCGCCGAAAGCTCGCGCACGGCGTACGCCTTCGCGTCCATGCCTTCCGCTTTCGCGCGCCGGCACACTTCGAGCGGATTGAGCTTGAGCGCCGGCGTCGATGGCAGCCAGCCCAGGCGCTCGGCCTTGGCGTTGTAGTCGATGAAGGTCTGACCCCACGCGCCCTCAGGCGCGGTCGGCGATAACAATTCATCGACGTCAAGCGTTTCGTAGCGCCATTGATCGGTGTGCGCGTAGAAGAAGCTCGTCGAATTCTGCTGCCGCGGCGGCCTGATCCAATCCAACGCGAAGGCGATGGGCGCCCAGCCCGATTGCGGCCGCAATTTTTCCTGACCCACATAGTGCGACCAGCCGCCGCCGGACTGGCCGACGCAGCCGCACATCACCAGAAGGTTGATCACCCCCCGGTAATTCATATCCATGTGATACCAATGGTTCATCGCGGCGCCGATGATGATCATCGAACGGCCATTGGTCTTCTCCGCGTTCGAGGCAAAGCCGCGGGCGGTGGCGATGATCTGCGCACGCGGAACACTGGTCACAGCCTCGGCCCAGGCGGGCGTGTATGGCTCGAGATCGTCGAAGCTCTTGGGCAGATGCTCGCCGCCCAATCCTTGATCGACGCCGTAATTGGCAAGAAACAGATCGTAGATGCTGGCGACCAACGCATCGCCGTCCTTCAGCGCCAACTTCTTCACCGGGATGTTGCGCTTGAGCGTGCTCGGGTGATCGGTCGATGCGAAGCCGTTCGACGCAGTGTTGGCGAAGTATGGGAAGAGCACTTCTGCGACCCGATCATGCGCGCCCTTGAGCCCGAGGCGCAGCTTTACGTCGCGACCGGTCGCATCCTTCTCCTCAAGGTTCCACTTGCCCTGTTCGCCCCAGCGAAAGCCGATGGCGCCCGACGGCACAACGATCTCGCCCGACGTCTCATCGACAGAAACGGTTTTCCAGTCCGGATTATTCGCCTGCCCCAGATTGTCGGCAAAATCCGAGGCGCGCAGCAATCGCTCCGGAACATAGGCGCCATCCTTCGCGACCAGGCGCACGAGCAACGGCATGTCGGAGTACTTGCGCACATAGTCGCGGAAGTACGGCACTTCGCGATCGCGATGGAACTCGGTGAGCACCACATGGCCCATGGCCATCGCCAGCGCTGCGTCCGTGCCCTGCTTCACGCTAATCCACAGGTCGGCGAATTTCGAAGCCTCTGAATAGTCCGGGCTGATGACGACCGACTTCGTGCCTTTGTAACGCACCTCGGTGTAGAAGTGCGCGTCGGGCGTGCGCGTCTGCGGCACATTCGAGCCCCAGACAATAATAAAGCCGGAATTGTACCAATCCGCGCTCTCGGGCACGTCGGTCTGTTCGCCCCAAGTTTGCGGGCTGGCCGGCGGCAAATCGCAATACCAATCGTAGAAAGAACCGCAGGCGCCGCCGAGCAATTGCAGATAGCGCGCACCCGCCGCGTACGAAATCATCGACATCGCGGGAATCGGCGAGAAGCCGAACACACGATCCGGCCCCCACTTCTTCACTGTGTAGGCGTTCGCCGCGGCGATGATCTCGGTAACTTCATCCCACTTGGCGCGGACGAAGCCGCCGCCGCCGCGGCGCGTCATATAGGATTTGCGCTTCGCTTCGTCCTCGACGATCGACGCCCATGCCGCGATCGGCGCTTTGCTTGCGCGCGCTTCGCGCCACAATTTCACCAGCCGTGCGCGAACCAGCGGGTATTTCACGCGGTTGGATGAGTAGAGGTACCAGGAGTACGACGCCCCACGCGAACAGCCGCGGGGCTCATGGTTGGGCAGGTCGGGCCGCGTGCGCGGATAATCGGTCTGCTGCGTCTCCCAGGTGACGATGCCGCCCTTGACGTAGATCTTCCACGAGCACGAGCCGGTGCAATTGGCGCCGTGGGTGGAGCGCACGATCTTGTCGTGCTGCCAGCGATGGCGATAGGCCTCCTCCCAGGTGCGGTCTTCGTTGTTCATCACGCCGTGACCGTTCGCAAAGGTCTCGGTCTTGCGTGTGAAGAACAGCAGGCGATCGAGGACGTGGCTCATTGTGAGTCCTTATTGAACGATGGCGGGATTGGACGAGGCGCGGCGCGCGTTCTCGACATCGAACAGAAGCCCGCCCGGCCGCGCGTACACCCACCAAGTGATCGCGAGGCAAGAGACATAGAAGGCAAGGAAGCCGTAGAGCGCCGCTTCCGCTCCGCCCGTCGCGCTGATGGAGAAGCCAAAGCTCTTCGGGATAAAGAACGCGCCGTAGGCTGCGATCGCCGAGGTAAAGCCGGTGATCGCCGCGCTTTCCTTCTCCGCCTGCTTGATCTGATCCGCCGGCGACAGCTGCGGCTCAAGCCGCGCCACTTCCTTGCGCATGATCGCGGGGATCATCTGGAACGTCGACGCGTTGCCGACCCCGCTGGCGAAGAACAGCACCATGAACGACGCGAAGAAACCGGCGAACGCCCCTGGTTGATCCTTCGCCGCCAGGAAGTAGAGCACGCCGACCGTGCCCAGCATCATCAGCGCGAACACCGCCAGCGTGACCTTGGCGCCGCCGTACTTGTCCGACACCCAGCCGGTCAGCGACCGCGACACCGCGCCCACCAGCGGCCCGAGGAAAGCGATCTGCAGCACATTCACATCGGGGAACTGCGTCTTGGTCAGCAGCGGGAACGCCGCGGAATAGCCGATGAACGAGCCGAACGTGCCGGTGTAGAGCCAGCACATGATCCAATTCTGCGCGCGCCTGAAGATGACCGCTTGATCGGCGAACGAGGCCTTGGCGGTCGAAAGGTCGTTCATGCCGAACCATGCCGCGAACGCGCTGGCGACGATGAACGGAACCCAGATGAAGCCGGCGTTCTGCAGAAACAGGCGCTCGCCCTCCGCGGTCACCTGCGCTTCGCCCCCCAGCGCGCCGAACACGCCCATCGTGATGATGATCGGCACGATGAATTGCATGACGCTCACGCCGAGATTGCCGAGGCCGGCATTGAGCGCCAGCGCGTTGCCCTTTTCGCGTTTCGGAAAGAAGAACGAGATGTTCGACATCGATGACGCGAAATTGCCGCCGCCGAAGCCGCAGAGCAGCGCCAGTGCGAGCATCACCCAATAGGGCGTCTCCGGGTTCTGCACGGCGAAGCCGATGCCGAGCGCAGGCGCAAGCAGCGACCAGGTGGTGATTGTCGTCCAGAGACGGCCGCCGAACACCGGGACCATGAAGCTGTAGAAGATGCGCAGAGTCGCGCCGGAAAGCCCCGGCAGCGCCGCCAGCCAGAAGAGCTGGTCGGTATCGTAGTCGAAGCCAATGCTTGGCAGCTTCGCCACCACGATCGACCAAACCATCCAGACCGCGAACGAGAGCAGCAGGGCCGGAATCGACAGCCACAGATTCCGATTGGCGACGGCCTTACCGGTGTTCGCCCAGAAGTCCGCGTCCTCCGGACGCCAATCCTCGATCAGCTTCGGCGCAAGCGCTTCGGCCTGCTTCGGCGTATGGATCGGCTGCATTTCCGGCAGCTGCGGCAAGCCTTCCAGCGACTTCGCGGCTGCCTCGCGCTCCATGTGCAGGATGGCGAAGTGCATCCACAACAACGAAACGGAAACGATCAGGAACAGCAACATGAAGCAGCTGGTCCAGACGCCGGTGAGATCGTTCAGCATGCCGAAGAGGATGGGCAGAACGAAGCCGCCGAGACCGCCGATCATGCCCACAAGTCCGCCAACCGCGCCGACGTCCTTGGGGTAGTAAATCGGGATGTGCTTGAAGACGGCGGCCTTGCCCAAGCTCATGAAGAAGCCGAGCACGAAGGCGACAACGATGAAACCGATAGGTCCGAGCGCGAAGCGAAACTGGATCGGACCTTCAATGCCGTCGACAATGTATGTGGTCGCCGGATAGGAAAGGACGAACGTCGCCGCCATTGAGACGAGGAACGTCCAGTACATCACCTTGCGCGCGCCAACCTTATCCGACAGATGGCCGCCGTAGATGCGGAAGAGCGAGGCCGGGATCGAATACGCGGCGGCGATCATGCCAGCAGTCTTCAGGTCGAAGCCGTAGGCGCCGATCAGATAGCGCGGCAGCCACAGCGCCAGCGCCACGAAGGCGCCGAAGACGAAGAAATAATAGAGCGAAAAGCGCCAAACTTGGATATTCTTGAGCGGTTCGAATTGCTCGGCGAGCGAACGCGGTTTGACTCCCGTCTCGCGCCGGGCCTGAAGATCGGGGTCGTCTTTGGTCGTCAAGAAGAAGACGACGGCCATGACGACAAGACCCGCCGCCCAGATCTGCGCCACCGCCTCCCAGCCCATTGCCGCCAGCACCACCGGCGCCGCGAACTTCGTCACCGCAGCGCCGACATTGCCGGCGCCGAATATCCCGAGCGCCGTGCCCTGTTGTTTCTGCGGATAGAATTTCGAGACGTAGGTAATCCCCACGGCGAACGAGCCGCCGGCGATCCCTACGCCAAGCGCCGCCAGCAAGAACTGCGGATATGTCTCCGCATAAGATAGCAGAAAGGTCGCCGCCGCCGCCGCGAGCATGACGCCGGCATAGACGATGCGCCCGCCAATCTGGTCCGTCCAGACGCCCAAGAACAGGCGGATGAGCGAGCCGGTCAGGATCGGCGTGCCGATCAGCAAGCCGAACTGCGTTTCGGTCAGGCCCAGATCCTGTTTGATCTGCACGCCGAGGATCGAAAAGATGGTCCAAACCGCGAAGCACGTGGTGAATGCGATCGTGCTCATCCACAGTGCGCCGCCCGCGCCAGGCGCTGGTCTTTCCGCGGTTGTGACCATGATCTTCGCCCCTTTGCTCAACCCTCGCGGGGTCGATCTCTCTGGTGGGCCGCAGCATGGCGTGCGCGCGCGAAGCGGCGCTTGATTTGCGTTAAGCGGCAAACCTCAAACGAGCGAAATAATTGGCCGCCGCAATTGCGCGAGGCCGCAGCCGGGCCAATTTCTGGCCTTCGATTGCGATAGCCGCCCGCATCGCTTGATTTCGGTCAACTCGGCGCCGCCGATTCTCCATCGGGCCGCTCACGGATTTGACGGAAATCAAGACGCACGTGAGCGCGCGGCGTATCCATGAATCTCGAGAGGGAGGAATTCATGCGCCCCACCGACGCCCCGAAAGTTCGCGCCCTGCCCATATTCGCCAACGTCAGCGACGATACCTTCGGCCGCGTCACCGGCACGGCCTACCTCCAGCGTTTTCCGGCAAACACGACGTTGCTGCTCGAAGGCGACCCGGTTGATTTCCTTTACGTCTTGCTCGAGGGGCAAGTCGAATTGCAGGGCACCTGGAAGGATAAAGAAACCACGCTGACGATCCTGCGTCCCGTTTCGACCTTCATCCTGGCGGCGGTGGTCCTCGACGCCGATGCGCTGATGTCCGCACGGACACTGGAGCGCTGTGAAATTCTCATGATTTCCGGTGACGCCATTCGTCAGAATATGGCTGAGGATTCTGCGTTCGCGGTCGCCATCGCGCGCGAACTGTCAGGCTGCTATCGTGGCCTTGTACGCACGATCAAGAACCAGAAGCTGCGCGGCGGCGTCGAGCGCCTTGCCAACTATCTGCTCACCTTGCGCGCGAAGTCCGGCGGGGGCGAGAAGATTCATTTGCCGCACGAGAAACGCGTGTTGGCCGCGCTCCTTGGCATGACGCCCGAAAACTTGTCGCGCGCCTTCGCGACGCTGGGCGGCTATGGCGTTGAGGTGAACGGAGCGGACGTCCGCCTGGGCAAACTACGTGACCTCGAGCGCTTAGCTCGGCCCGATCCGCTGATCGACAATTATGCGCCGCGTGCGCCCCTTCTGGCCGAGGCGGATGCAGAAGTATGGTCGACGGAGCATCAACGCGCCGGCGCCGCTTAGCCGCCGACGTCAGCCAGCTGGCGCGTATCTCCGGAGATGCCTTCGCGAAGCCGATGCGCCGCGGGCTTTGCGTGGAGAGCGCCGCGAATGCGCGCTTGAAGCGCGGCGCTGTCTGCGCGGCTCTGCAGCAAATCGCGCAGATCCACGCCGCCTTCGCCAAACAGGCAAAGGCGCAGCTTGCCGCGCGCCGTCACGCGCAGCCGGTTGCAGCTATCGCAAAATCCGGGCGCATACGGCGCAATCAAACCGAAGCGGCCTCGATAGTGGGGATGTGAGAACTCCATCGCGGGGCCATCGTCGTAGTGACGCGCGACCGGTGACCAACCCCGTTCGCTTAGCCAGTTCCGCAACTCGGGTCCCGCGACATGCTGCGCCGCGAAGAAAGCTGCATTGTCGCGGGTGCGCATCAACTCGATGAAGCGCACGCTGATCGCCCGATCCATCAGGAACGATGCGTACGCGTCGAATCCCCCTGCCAAGGTGTCGCGAAGCAAAACCGCGTTCAGCTTCACCTTGGGTTGCGAACACGCCAGTGCAGCATCGACGCCGGCGAGCACGTCCGTAAGTCTGTCATGGCCCGTCACACGCGCGAAGACGGAAGGGTCGAGGCTGTCGACACTCACGTTCAAGTGCGTGAGTCCAGCTTGCACCCAGTCATGTAGGTCGCGCGCCAGGCGCCATCCGTTTGTTGTCAGCGCCACCTTCTCAACGCCCGTAGCCGCGACCGCCGCGATGATTGCCGTCAGATCTCTGCGTACGCTCGGCTCGCCGCCCGTAAGCCGCACTTTTCGGACGCCAAGCGCGTGAAAAGCGCGAACGAGCCGCGATACTTCATCGACCGAAAGGAAATCGTGCGGCGCCGACTTTCGGTACCCGTTGGGCAAGCAATAGGTGCAGCGAAAATTGCACGCCTCGGTGATCGATAGCCGCAAGTACGGGAAACGACGGCCGAAACCGTCTTGAAGTCGCTGCACGCCGCCGCCCCTTTCCAAACACGGGAGGAGACGGCGTTTCCGCGCGCCTCCCTTGGCGCGGCAGGCCTTTGACCCATTCATCGGCCCGCCGCGCTCGGCCATGGCGCCATCGCATCAAAAAGGGAGCCTTAGGCGCCAGGGCTCGGAGCAGCCCAAATGTGTGGCCGCCTTTTTTGCGTTGCATTGATGCTCAAACATCAACGCGTTGATGGACATCAAACGCGGTCAGATTTGCCTTGCCGTTGCCTTTTCCGGGCAATTCGGCGATCGCACAGGCCGTCGGCGATCTTGCCGGTGTCGCCGACGGGCATCCACGCATCGGCGGCAGGCTGACATCAGCCCCCATCCAACCTTGAAATCCGCCTCCCCATTGACGCCGCTTTGGCGCGGGTGAGCGCGCGTGCTACGCCACTCCCATGAAAAATCTGAGCTTCGCCCTGGCCTTGGGCCTCGCCGCCTGCGCCACCGCGCCCTCCGCTCCGGCCAATCTGGCGCCGGCGCTCGATCCGGCGCGGGCCGAGGCGATCCTGCAACGAACGCAGCGCCTGCATCTGGCGCCCGATCTTTCGGCGTTGACGCCAAGCGAAGAAGTGGCCGTACGGGATCTGCTCGCGGCCGGCGAGCGCATGCACCGGCTGTACATCGCGCAGCGGCATCCCGAGGGGCTGGCGGCGGCGGACTTTCTCGCGGCGCATCCGGAGCTGCGCGCCGAGAACGATCTTTTCCGCTTGAATTCCGGGCCGATCGCCACCACGCTCGACAACACCCGCGAACCGTTCCTGACCGTCGCGCCCGAAACGCCGGCGCGTAATGTCTATCCGCCGGGCACGACCCGCGAGGCCTTCGACGCCTTTCTCGCCGCGAACCCGAGACGGCGCGATGAACTCCTGGACGATCGCAGCGTGGTCTGGCCCGCGACGCCCGAGAACCGCGAGCGCGTGCGGGCGGTTTTGCGGCGCTATCCGGCGCTGCAGACGCTGCATCCCGGCATCTGGGTGCGAATCGTCGACAGCACCGACTATCTCGCCGTGCCCTATTCTATCGCCTACGCCGACGACATCATGTTCATCTACGAGCGGCTGCATGGCGCAGCGCGGGTTATGGAGACAGACGATCCGGCGTTCGCGCGCTATTTGCGTTTGCGCGCACGCGACCTGCTGGCCGACGATTACGAGGGCGGCGACGCCGCCTGGGTGACGGGCGATTTCACCGGCAACCTCAACGCCCAGATCGGCGCCTACGAGACCTATGACGATGCGCTCTATGGCGTGAAGACCTTCTTCTCGCTTTCGCTGCTGGTGCGCGACCGCGCCCGCAGCGACGAATTGCAAGCGGCGCTCGCTGATATCCAGGTCGTCGAGAATGCGCTCCCCTACGCGCATCATCGCGAGGTGCGCAGCGACATTCCGGTTGGCGTCTACAACGTCATCGCCGATTTCGGTCAGGCGCGCGGCGCCAACACCGCGACTATCCTGCCCAACGAAGCCTATCTGGCGCGCCAGTACGGCCGCACCATCCTGATGCGCGGCAACATCCTGCTGAGCGATGAGATTTTCGCCGAGACCCAGCGCGCCTTCGCTGCGGCCGTGGTCGGCGAGCAGGCCGGCGATCTGACGCCCGAGGGCGGCTTCTACCGCACGCTCTGGCACGAGATCGGCCACTATCTCGGCGTCGATCAGACCTCCGACGGGCGCGATCTCGACGCCGCGCTCGAAGACACCGCCGATCTCCTAGAGGAGATGAAGGCCGATCTCGTCTCGCTCACCTCGGCGCGCATCCTGCGCGAGCGCGGGCGGCTCACCGACGCGCAGCTGCGCGGCATTTACGCCTCGGGCATTCGCCGCGTGCTGCAGAAGAACCGGCCGCGCCGCGAGCAACCTTACAACACCATGCAGCTGATGCAGTGGAACTGGTTCTTGGATCGCGGCGCGCTGCGCTTCGAGAACGGACGCCTGCGCATCGACTATCGCCGCTATCCCGAAGCGGTGACCAGCCTGCTGCGCGAAGTGCTGGCGATCCAGCGCGCCGGCGACCGCAACGCCGCCAACGCCTTCGTCGATCGCTGGGCGGTGTGGCGCCCGGACCTGCACGAGGTCATCGCTCAGCGCATGCGCGAGAGCGAACGCACGCGCTTTACGCTGGTGACTTATGAAGCGCTCGACGGACCGCGACGCTGATCTCTCTCGTCATTCCGGGGCATCGCGCAGCGATGAACCCGGAAGCCAGAAGGTGACAGGACTGCATGTCGGCCCCTAGATTCCGGGTTCTCAGCTTCGCTGAGCCCCGGAATGACGAATGAGGTTCGCGGAAAGTTCATGGATCAAACTGCCGACACAGACATTGTCATCGTCGCGCCGCGCTTGCCTGAGGCGGCGGGCGAAGCTGCCTATTCCGCCTATGAGATCGATCCGGTGGTGCTGGAGACGGCGACGCGATTGGATGAAGCGCTGCGCTCGGCGCCGGGGGTTTCGACATTCCGCCGCAACGATAGCGCCGCGGCGAACCCGACCATTCAAGGACTGTCGATACGGGCGTCCGCGCCCTCCGGCGCCGGACGGGCGCTGGTGACGCTCGACGGCCAGCCGCTGAACGATCCGTTCGGCGGCTGGGTGATCTGGGGTGCGGTTCCGCTGGAGACGATTGCGCGCGCCACGGTGCTGCGGGGCGCCGGCGCTGGACCGTATGGCGCGGGCGCACTCACCGGCGCCGTGCAATTGCAAGAACGGCGCGAGCCGGGCGCCGTGCTGTCGTTGGAGGGCGGCGAACGCGGCTATGTGCGCGCGGCCGGAATCGGCGAAGCACGGAACGAGGCATGGTCGCTCATGCTCGCGGGCACGGCGCAAGCCGAAGACGGCTGGATTCCGGTGCGCGATGGACGCGGCGCCGCCGATACGCCGCTCTGGTCAGACTCCATTGCCGGCGTTGCGCGCGCGGAGTGGCGCGATGCCGGGCGCGTGCTCTCGCTGCGGCTCGGCGGATACTCAGAGAGCCGCGGCGCGGGGTTGGCCGGCGCTGAATCTGTTTCCGATGGCGCGAGCTTGAGCCTGACCCTGGCTTCGCCCGAAGGACCATTCGCCTGGCGCGTGCAAACCTGGGCGATGGCGTCCGATCTCTACAACGCCTCGGTCGCCGTCGCACCCGACCGCAGCACGACGACGCCGGCCAACGAACAGTACGAAACGCCCGCTCTTGGGTTCGGCGGCAATGCGGCTGTGCGCTGGAGCGGCGATGCGCACGGGCTCGAACTCGGCGCCGATGTGCGCGCCGCCGACGGCGAGACGCGCGAACGGTTCGCGTTCGCGGGCGGGCAATTCACACGCAGTCGCGTGGCCGGCGGGCGCACGCTGACGGCTGGCGTCTATGTCGAAGGCTGGCGCGAGGCAGGCGATTGGCTCTTCACCGGCGGCGTGCGCGCCGACCTCACGCGCACCTGGGACGCCTCCCGCATCGAGCGCCTGATCCTGACTGGCGCGCCAACTTTGCAAGTGTTTCCCGAAGACGCGGAAACGATTGCGCCGACAGCGCGCTTCGGCCTGCGCCGCGATTTCGGCGATCTCTATCTGCGCGGCGCGACCTATGCCGGCTTCCGTCCGCCGACCTTGAACGAACTGCACCGCCCCTTCCGCGTCGGCAATGACGTGACCGAGGCGAACGCCGCGCTCGAGGCCGAGCGCATCGCTGGCGCCGATCTCGGCGTCGGCGGCGCGCATGATGCGTGGGCGTGGGACGTGGGCCTGTTCGCCACGCGGCTCGAAGACGCCATCGTGAATGTCACTCTGGGCGCGGGGCCCGGCGTGTTTCCGCCCGGCGTGTTCGTGCCCGCAGGCGGCGCCTATCGGCAACGGCAGAATGCCGGCGTCATCGAAGCGTTCGGTCTGGAGGCGCAGGCGCATGGCGATTGGAGCGCGCGGCTGAGCTGGCGCGCGGCGCTCAATCTCACCGACGCCGCGTTCGACAGCGGCCCGCTCTCCGGTCTGCGCCCGGCGCAGTCACCGGAATGGAGCGCAAGCGGCGGCGTCGAGTGGCGCTTCACCGAGACAACGATGTTGGCGGCTTCCGTCATCTTCGAAAGCGCACGCTTCGAGGACGATCTCAATTTGCGCCAGCTGAGCGCCGCTACGGTGCTCGATTTGCGCGCCGAGCAGCGCCTAGCGGATGGCGTCATCGCGTTCGCCGCCCTCGACAATGCGCTCGACGCCGCCATCGAGACGGCGGAAACCGCCGATGGCGTAGAAAGCTTCGGCCCGCCGCGTTCGTTCCGCATCGGCGTAGTCCTGCGGCAGTAAGACCCCTGCTCGCCCTCGATGGGCGAGCTGTCAGCGCGCGCAGCGCGTTGGCTGAGTGGGTGATGGCGCAAATGTTCGCAGGACTGAGCCGCCACCCACTCCGGCCGCTTCGCGGCCACCTCGCCCATCAAGGGCGAGGCGATTTGATAGGCGCCGCTAGCCCTAGCTCGCAAATTCCACTAAGCCCGCGCCCCATGACACGAAAACTCTCCCTGACCGTCGACGGCAAGAACATCGCCGTGCATCTGCACAAGGGCGATTTGCCCGCCGGCGTCAGCTTCAACGGGCCGGTGGCGGTCGACAGCGAAACCATGGGGCTGTCGCTGGTCCGCGATCCGCTCTGCTTGGTGCAGATTTCCGACGGCGGCGGCGAGGCGCATTTGGTGCAGCTCGATCGCGCCAGCTACGACGCGCCCAATCTGAAGCGCGTGCTGACTGACGCCAACCGGCTGAAGATTTTTCACTTCGCGCGCTTCGACGTGGCGATGTTCATGCGCGATCTGTCAGTGATCACCACGCCGATCTATTGCACCAAGATCGCCTCGAAACTGGTGCGCACCTATACCGATCGGCACGGCCTCAAGGATCTCACCAAAGAGGTGCTGGGGCGCGACGTGTCGAAGGAGCAGCAATCGAGCGATTGGGGCCAAGCCGAGCTTTCCGATCAGCAGATCGCCTATGCCGCCTCCGACGTGCTGCACCTGCATGCGCTGAAAGCCAAGCTCGACGAGATGCTGGCGCGCGAAGGCCGCGTCGAGGTGGCGCAATCGTGCTTCGACTTCCTGCCGACGCGCGCCGCGCTCGACCTCGCCGGCTGGGAAGACACCGACATTTTCGCGCACGCATGAGGGCGCGGCAGCTCCTCTCGTCATTCCGGGGCAATGCGCAGCATTGAACCCGGAACCCAGGGGCAAACGGCGTGCCGGCGACCTCTGGGTTCCGGATCGCGCTTCGCGTGTCCGGAATGACGATGTATTGGTGGGTTTACGGAGACACGCATGACCGGCAAGATCAATCTTGCTGACAAGCTTTCGCAATTCGACGGGCACTGGCAGCCGCGCGTCGTCGGCGCGTTCAATGGCCACGATCTGATGGTGGTCAAGTTCCAGGGCCAGTTTCCGTGGCACGCGCATGCGGATACCGACGACTTCTTCCTCGTCCTCAAGGGCGAGATGATCATGCGGCTGCGCGATAGCGACGTAACCGTGGGGCCTGGCGAGGTGTTCGTTGTGCCCAAGGGCGTCGAGCACGCGCCCTACGCCGAACACTGATCGAACCGAAAGGCACGCCGAACACCGGCGATCCGGCGACCGCCGCCCCGCGGCGGGAGATTTAGTCGGCAGGGGACCGCCGGCTTCCAGCCGGCAGACTCCGGTCAACTTTAAACGGCCGTCGAAGGTTGAAGCATGCCGGCTGGAAGCCGGCGGTCCGATCGTTACCCCTTCGCCACCACCTGCTCGATCCGGCCAAAGATCGAGTGATTGCGTGCATCGCGCATCTCGATCTCGACGCGGTCGCCGTGTTTCAGGAACGACGTGACCGGCTTGCCGGACTTAATCGTCTCGATCATGCGTTGTTCGGCGATGCAGGAATAGCCGCGCCCGCCTTCGCTGACCGGTTTGCCGGGCCCGCCGTCTTCGCCGCGATTGGACACAGTGCCCGAGCCGATGATGGTCCCGGCGCAGAGATCGCGGGTTTTGGCGGCGTGGGCGATGAGCTGGCCGAAATCGAAGGTCATGTCTTCGCCGGCATTAGCGGCGCCGAACGGCCTGCCGTTCAAGCTCACGTGCATCGGCAGATGCAATTTGCCGTCGCGCCATGCGTCGCCCAGCGCATCGGGCGTCACCGCCACGGGCGAGAATGCCGACGATGGCTTCGACTGGAAGAAGCCAAAACCCTTCTCCAATTCCGCCGGAATGAGATTGCGCAGGCTGACATCGTTGACCAGCATAATGAGGCGAATGCGTTTGCGCGCTTCGTCCGCCCCGATGCCGGCCTCGCAATCGTCGACGATGACCGCGACTTCGGCTTCGAAATCGCAACCCCAAGCTTCGTCCTTGAGCGGAATGGCGTCGCGCGGCCCAAGGAACGCATCGCTGCCACCCTGATACATGAGCGGATCGGTCCAGAAGCTCTCCGGCATTTTGGCGCCGCGCGCCTGACGCACCAAGGCGACGTGGTTCACATAGGCCGAGCCATCGGCCCATTGATACGCACGCGGCAACGGCGACGCGGCTTCGCGTTCATGAAAGCGCTCGCGCAGCACGCTGCCGGCGTTGACGCCTTGATGGAGCGCGCGGAGCCGCGGCTCGGCGTGCGTCCAATCGTCGAGCGCGGCTTGCAGCGTCGGTACGCTCGGCTCGTGCGCGCACCAGGCGAGATCGTCGGAGACCACGACAAGCTTGCCGTCGCGGCCATGTCTTAGCGAAGCTAATTTCATACACACACTCCGTCATTCCGGGCGCGCGGAGCGCGAACCGGAACCCAGGGGATCATAAAGCACATCGGTTGCTCCTGGGTCCCGGATGCCGCTTCGCGGCTCCGGGATGACGAACGGGAGCGGAACTTCCTCACCGCACCGCGTCCTTCTGATTTTCAGGCGCAGCCTTGATGAAGGCCGGATGCTTGCGCGCCTGCTCATCCCACGCGACGAGACGCGGGAACGGCGAGAGATCGGTCTTGAAGCGCCGCGCGTTGGCCATTTGCGGCACGAGGCAGACATCGGCCAGCGTCGGCTCGTCGCCGAAGCAATATTTGGTCTGCGGGCGCTGCTCGGCCTGATGCTCCAGCGCGGCGAAGCCCAGCTTGATCCAATGGCGATACCATTCGCCGACATGATCGTCGCTGGCGCTGAACTCCAGTTTGATGCGCGTCAGCACGCTGGTGTTATTGAGCGGATGAATGTCGGTGGCGATGGTGAGCGCGAACGAGCGCACCTGCGCGCCCGCCCACGGATCGGCGGGAACCAGGCGCGGGTTGGGGAAGGTCTGATCGAGCCAGACCAGAATCGACAGCGATTGCGTGATCAGCCCCTGCTCGGTCTCCAGCGCCGGCACACGCATTTGCGGGTTCTTGGAGCGATAGGGTTCGCGCATCTGCTCGTCGACGCCCGGCATGATGTTGACCGGGATGCTCTCGTATTCGACGCCCTTGAGATTGAGCCCGATGCGGACGCGATAGGCGGCGGAAGAGCGCCAGTAATCGTAGAGCTTGAGCATGCGTCCTTGTTACTCCCGCTCGGTGGGCGAAGCTAGCCGTGCTTACCCGGCGTCCAGCCGCGTGCCGCCAAGTGCTTCTCGCCGCTTTCCACCGCGCCGGCTTCGATCGAGGTCGCCATCGAGTCGTTCCAGCGGTTGAGATAGCCAAAGAGCGCGATCACGCCGAGGATTTCCACGATCTCGTCATCCGTCCAGTGCGTCTTCAGGTCCGCGCCGATCGCCTCATCCACCGCGTTCGGCACGCTCGATGCGGCCTGGGCGAAGGCGAAGGCCGCCTTCTCCGCCGGCGTGAAGAGATCGCTGCGTTCGTAGGTCCAGATTTCGGCCAGCCGTTCGTCGCTGCCGCCGTAGCGCTCGGCGGCGCGGACCGTGTGCGCCTGGCAATAACGGCACCCGGCGGTGAGGCTGGCGATGTAACCGATGAGACGCTTCTGCTCGGCGGTGACCCGGCCCCTGTTCTCCATCACCGCCTTGTTGAGCGCGATGAAGGCCTTCGCAATAGCGGGGCGGCGCTGCATGGTCAGCACGCTGTTGGGCGGAAAGCCCAACGTCTCGTTGAAAAACCGCGCCAGCTCGGCGACCTCGGAATCGTGATCGGCGGCGAGCGGTTCAACGAGGGGCATTATTCGCCGATCCGCGTCTTCGCATGTGCCGCGCGGGCTTTTTCGTGCAGCCAGGCCGCATGCTGCGGCGCCTTCTTGGTGCGGCTCCATTCCTCCAACATGTCGGGCGCCACCCGCTTCAGCTCGGCGTACTCTTCCGCCGTGCCGGTGTCGGCGGCAAGTTCGAGGCGATGGCCGTTGGGGTCGAAGAAGTAGATCGACTTGAAGATGCCGTGATCGGTGGGGCCGAGCACCTCGATGCCGCGCGCTTCTGCACGCGCCTTGGCGGCGAGCAATTCATCGACGCTGTTCACGCGGAAGGCGATGTGCTGCACCCATTTCGGCGTGTTCTCGTCGCGGCCCATCACTTTTTGATTAGGCAGTTCGAAGAAGGCCAGCACGTTGCCGTTTCCGGCATCGAGGAAGACATGCATGTACGGATCGTATTCACCGGTCGACGGCACGTGATCCTCCGCGAATGCGGTGGTGTATTCCATGCCGAAGACGTCGCGATAGAATTCGACCGTCTCTTTCGCGTCCTTGCAACGATAAGCGACGTGATGGATGCCGGAAGTGATGGGCATTAATGAAGCTCCGTTGCCGGTTGCGGAACATCGCAAGAACATGTATACTGCGCGGCATGAGCGAAGTCACTGACCTCGTCCTGCCGATGTTGCAGCAAATCCAAACGCGCCTGACGCGGATGGAAGAGCGCATCGACCGCTTCGCCGACGATGTTCAAGACCTCAAGGTACGTACGACCCACATCGAAGAAGGCATCGCCGGCATCCACCGCCGCATGGACAGGTTGGACCAACGCATCGAGCGCATCGAACGCCGGCTCGATTTGGTTGAAGCCTAGCGCTCTCATTCTTCATCCGCGAAAATCTGAACAACCGGTTCGCCGCCGGCTGCGAGCGCGGCGCGGTACATGCCGGGCGTGTTCATCGCCCAGGCGACTTGGCCGCGGCCGTCGAGCACGATGACGCCGCCGTCGCCGGCTTCGCCCTGGTTGTTCAACATCGCGCCGACTTCAGCGATCGCCGCGGCCGCGGCCGCCTGCGCGCTCTCGCCGTTGAACTCCATGCGCGCGCAGATATCGCGGGCGACGCCGACGCGAATGAAGAACTCGCCGGTTCCCGTCGCGCTGACGCCGCAGATTCCGTTCTGCGCGTAAGTGCCCGCGCCGATGATCGGCGCATCGCCGACGCGGCCCCAGCGTTTGCCGGTGGTGCCGCCGGTTGAGGTGCCGGCCGCGATGTTGCCTTGGGCGTCGAGCGCGACGACGCCGACCGTGCCGAACTGGTGATCGTCTGGATAATCGAGTTCAGCGCGCGGGGCGGGCGTCGCGCCGGCGGGACGCGGCGGGATCGGCAGGTTGTTGCGGCGGAGGTTTTCCTCCAACTGCCGCCAACGGCGCTCGGTGAAGAAGTAAGACGGATCGACCGCTTCCAGATTTTGCGCGCGCGCGAACGCCTCAGCGCCTTCGCCGATCAGCATCACATGCCGCGACCGCTCCATCACCGCGCGCGCGGCGCTGATCGGGTGGCGCGTGCGCGTGAGGCCGGCGACAGCGCCTGCGGCGCGGGTGCGGCCATCCATGATCGAAGCGTCGAGCTCGTTCGTGCCTTCCGCGGTGAACACGGCGCCGCGGCCGGCGTTGAACAGCGGATCGTCTTCCATTTCGCGGATCACCGCCTCGACGGCGTCGAGCGATGAACCGCCGCGCTCGAGAATGCCGCCGCCCGTATCGAGCGCGCGCTGCATGGCGGCGCGATATTGCGCTTCGAGTTCGGGCGTCAGGTTCGCGCGCTCGATAACGCCCGCGCCGCCGTGGACGACGATGGACCAGCGCGGGGCGGGTTGCGTTTCGAGCGATGCGCACGCGGAAAACGTGAGCGCCGTAAGCGCAAGCGTTGCCGTGCGCCACAACGGCCCGCTGGCTTCCAGCCGGCATTTCTTTACTTCAGCCTGCATCGCCGTCGCCCGCGTTGAAGCAATTGCCGGCTGGAAGCCGGCGGTCCGCCGCTGAAACACATCAGCCCGCCTTCAACACGCCGCGGCGGATTTGATCGAGTTCGATCGACTCGAACAAGGCTTTGAAATTGCCTTCGCCGAAGCCTTCATTGCCCTTACGCTGAATGAATTCGAAGAAAATCGGCCCGACTGCGTCCTTGCCGAAAATCTGCAGCAGCAAGCCTTGGCCTTCGCTCGGTGCGCCGTCGATGAGGATGCGGCGCTTGCGCAATTCCTCCACCGGCTCGCCATGGCCCGGCAGGCGTTTGTCGATCAGATCGAAATAGGTCTCGATCGTGTCCTGCAGCTCGACGCCGCGTTCGCGCAGACGATCGACCACGGCGTAAAGATTGTCCGTGCCGAAGGCCAAGTGCTGGATGCCTTCGCCCTTGTAGCGCTGCAGATATTCCTCGATCTGATCGACCTTGCCTTCCTCGCCCTTCGATTCATTGAGCGGGATGCGGATCTTGCCGTCGGGGCTGGTCATCGCCTTCGAGAACAGGCCCGTGACCTTGCCCTCGATATCGAAATAGCGGATTTCGCGGAAATTGAAGATGCGTTCGTAATAGTCCGCCCAGGTCTTCATGTTGCCGCGGAAGACATTGTGCGTGAGGTGATCGAGGTAGGTGAGGCCGATGGAATTCTTGGATTCGTCGGCGCCTTCGATTGGCTTGAAATCGATGTCGTAGATGGTCTGCGCGCCGTAGCGGTCGACCAGATAGATGTAGGCCCCGCCAATGCCCTTGATCGCCGGGATGTTGAGTTCCATCGGCCCGACCTTGCCTTCAACGGGCTCAGCGCCGCGCTTCACGGCTTCCTCGAACGCATGCCGGGCGTCGCGCACGCGGAACGCCATCGCGTTCGCCGACGGCCCGTGGGCGCTACGGAACTCCGCAGCCTGACCGCTCGGCTCCATGTTGAGGATGAAATTGATGTCGTTCTGCTTGTAGCGGACGACGTTCTTGGAGCGGTGCTTGCCTACGGCGGTGAAGCCGATCTGTTCGAAATAGGCGGCGAGCTTTTCCGGCTCGGGCGAGGTGAATTCCACGAACTCGAAACCATCGGTCCCGATCGGGTTCTCGAACAAATCGGCCATGGGCGACACCTCGTGACTTGCGCTTGCCGCCGATTTAGTTTCATCTGAAACCAATGGCAAGCGCGAAACGCAAACCTTCCCCGGCCGATTTGCTGGTTTTGGAGGACTTCCTCCCCTACCGGCTCTCGGTGCTGTCGAACCGGGTCTCGCGCGCCATCGCCGCGCGGTACGCCAAGACGTTCGACCTCACCATTCCCGAATGGCGTGTCATCGCCGTGCTGGGCCGCCGGCCAGGACTCACGGCCAAAGAGATCGCCGAAGCCACCGAGATGGACAAGGTCGCGGTATCGCGTGCGGTGGCGCGGTTGATCGCGGCGCGACGCGTGCAGGCGCGCGCCGATGCTACCGACGCCCGGCGGCAATTTCTGTCGCTCACCCGCGAGGGCGAAAGCGTGCACGCGCGCATCGCACCGATCGCGCTCGACAGCGAACGGCGCCTGCTCGCGGCCCTCGATCCACGCGAACGCGCGGCTTTGGACGGCTTGCTCAACCGCCTGCTCGCGGCGGCGAAGGGGTTGTGAATCAGCTGCGCGGCGTCAGCCGCACGACGCGGCCATTGTCCTCGTCGGTGATCACCCAGAGCGCGCCGTCTTCGCTTTCGGCGATGTCGCGGAGACGACCGAGGCCAAGCAGGAAACGCTCTTCGCCGACGACGCGTTCGCCTTCGATATCGAGCCGCACCAAAGCTTGCGAACCGAGCCCAGCGATCAGGATATCGCCACGCCACGGAAACAGCGCGCCGCGATAGAAATCCATGTCGCCCGGCGCGATCACCGGATCCCAATAATAAACAGGCTGCTCCATACCCTCGCGCGCGGAGGCCTCGACGATCGGAAATCCGTTATAGTCGATGCCGTAGCCAATCACGGGCCAGCCGTAATTCAAACCCGCGCCCGGAATATTGAGCTCATCGCCGCCGCGCGGCCCGTGCTCGATGGTCCAGAGCGCGCCCGTGTCCGGATGCAGATCGGCGCCTTGGATGTTGCGATGGCCGAGCGACCAGATTTCGCTTAGCGCATCGGCGCGACCGACGAACGGATTGTCTGCGGGCGTCGATCCGTCGGCGTTGATGCGAACGACCTTGCCGATGTGAGTCGAAATGTCTTGCGCCAGCGGACGCGAGTCGCCGCCTTGGCGGTCGCCCAAAGTCACGTACAGACGCCCCTCGCGATCGAACACAAGGCGGGACCCGAAATGTCCGTTCGAGCGCCAGGACGGCATCTGCCTGAAAATCACCTGCACGTCGTCGACGCGATCGGCGTTTTCGCTGAGGCGCCCGCGCGCGACACTCGTGCCGCTGAGCCCCTGCCCACGCGGCTCGGCGTAGCTCCAATAGATCAAGCGATCCGTGGCGAAGGTCGGACCGACAACCACGTCGAGCAAACCGCCCTGCCCGCGTGCGTGGACTTCCGGCAGTCCCTCGACCGGCTGGGAAACGCGCCCCGCGCGCGTGATGACGTACAAACGGCCGCGCCGCTCGCTCACCAGCATGCGTCCGTCCGGCAAGAAAGCGATCGCCCACGGATGCCGCAGGCCGGTTGCGATCACCTCGGCGCCAATCGTGACGCCGGAGCGCGCCTCCGGCGCGCGCGTCTGCCCTGCGAACGCCGGCGCGAAATCCGTGTTCGGGGCGCCCTGGGCTACCGGCGAACCGCTCTGCTGTCCGGCGCTAGGCGAACCGGTGCAGGCGGCAAAGCCCAGAACCGACGCAAAAATCAAAGCGCGTGCGTGCCTCATCGATCTCCTCATGCGCGAAAACCTATCCGCCCGCCGCCTCGCCTTGCCAGCGCCGTTTTCACTCGCCAAGCAACCTTTCGTGGCGTTAACATCGCGGCCTGAGGGGACAGCATCGGCGTGGCGGACGTCTTCATATCCTACTCGCGGCTCGATCATGAGCGCGTGCAGCCGATCGCCGATCGGCTGACCTCGCTCGGCTACACGATCTGGTGGGACAAACATCTGCGCGCCGGACAAGTGTTCGTCGACGAAATCGAGCGTCAGCTCGACGGCGCCAAGGCGGTGCTGACGGCCTGGAGCAACAACGCCCGCAACTCGACCTGGGTCTATGCGGAATCGAGCCGGGGGCTCGACGCCAACAAGTTTCTACAGCTGCGCCTCGATGCGGTGCGGCTGCCGCTGCCGTTCGAGGCGCTGCAAGTCGCCGACATGAGCGGCGGCAAAAGCGAGTGGGGCACGCTCGAGAATTCACTGACGCAGATCGTGCGCGACCGGCGCCCGCCGCCGCCGCGCGAGCGGCTGCCGACAGCGGGGCCGCTGGCGACGCCGCCGCAAGCCGGCATGCCGCACGTGCTGACGGCGGCGACGACAGCGACGCTGCTGGCCTATAGCGGCGCGGTTTCGGCGACCTACAACGGCGTGATGACGCCGGATCAATTGCAATTGGCGATGGTCGGCGTGCTCGGCGTTGGCGCGGCGTGCACGGCGCTGACCGCGCAGCGCTTGCTCGCAATCCGGCGCGCTGGGGGCTAAAGCGATGGCGACTTCCCTGCTTCAATCCTTTGTCGGCGGCACGCGCGCGATGCTGGCCGCCCAGCTGGTGATCAGCGTCGGCGCCATGGCGCTGGCGGGCTGGACGCTCAGCGTCACCAATCAGCTCATCCGCGAGCGCGATCGTCTGCAGGAGCGGGTGATCCAGCTCGAAGAAAACATCGCTGCGCGCGGCGAAATTCCACCGCCGCCGAGCGCTGTCGCCGTGCCAATCGCGCCGCAAGACCCTCGCGCCAATTATCCCGGGTCCATCGAGGGCGCGGCGCCTGTCGCGCCTGAAGCCGCCGCGCCCGCCGATGGCGCAACGCCTGTTCCCGCCGATCCCGCATCGCCCACGCCCGCCGATCCGCGCAGCGCACAAAACGCCGAACGCACTTCGGAGGCAGCGGCCGAGGCGCCGCGCGATCTCGGCGCAATCGTCGGCAGCCTGATCGGCCCTGCCCCGCCGCTGCGCACCGTCGTTCTGCACGTGCGCTCGCGCGAGGAAGAGCCCGTGGCCGCGCACATCGCCCGCGCCCTGCAAGAGCGCGCCGAAGGCGTGCGCGTGCTGATCCTTGTCATGCCGCCTGGCGATGCGCGCCAATCCGGCTACGCCTATTTCGACGGCCGCCAAAGCCGAGCCGCCGCCGACTTCGTCGCCCGCTTCCACGATGCGGCGCGCGGCATGCAAGTGGCGCAGTGGTCGGCGCAGCTGCGCGGCATCGCGCTGCCGGCGCAAGGCGAATACACCGCCGACCGGCTCGACATCGTGCTGCCCCCGCTGCCACCGCCGCCGGCGCCGGCAGCCGCTGTTGCGGTGGAGCCGAGCCGCTAACGCGCAGTTGCCCCGCCTTGCTTCCGCCCTCGCGGCGGGTCACAAGCCAGCCATGGCCGCCGCCGCCGCCCTTGATTTCGACTGGGCGCCCGAACGGGCGCTGACGCTGAAGGCCGCGCGCCGGCGCTCGCGGCTGATCGCGGCGCTGCGGCGCTTCTTCGTGGCCGGCGCCGGGGCCTCGTTCGCGGCGGTGTTCGTGTTCATGGCGCTCTACGCCATCGAGGGCGGGTTCAACGCCGGCCAGTACGCCGCCGCCGAGCCGCTCCGCATGATCAATCCGCGCTTCATCGGCCGCACCGAGAATGGCGGCCCCTACCAGCTTTCGGCCGAAGTGGCCGAGCGCCCGCGCGGCGAGAACCAGCCGATCGAGCTGATCGCGCCCGTCTATCGGACCGAAGCCGGAACGATCATGCTCGCCCCCCGGGGCATCTATGATGAGGCCCGGCAGACGGTCGTGTTCGACGGCGAGGTGCTGTTTTCCGACCGCGGCGGCAACCGGTTCACCACCCCCAACATGATCGTCGACCTTGAACAGGGCACGCTGACCGGCCGCGGCGGGGTCACCGGCGCCGGGCCCCTTGGCGTGCTCCAGGCCGGCAGTTATGAATTGCGCGACAGTGACCGCGCGCTGGTGTTGAGCGGCGGGGTCCGGGGCCAAATTCCGGACCGCGATCAGCAGAATGAGGAGTCGCCGCCATGAGGCCGTTTCTGATTGCAGCCGGCGCCCTCTTGTTGGCGGGACTAGCCACGCCAGCCCACGCTCAATTGAGCGAAGGCGGCGGACCGGTGTCCTACTCCGCCAACAATCTCGAGTACTTCGACAGCGACCGCCGGCTGGTTTTGGTCGGCGATGTCGACATCGTCCAAAACGACGCGCGCCTGCGCGCCGACCGCATCACGCTTTATTTCAGCGGCTCCAGCGGCGGCGGCCAAGGCCAGGGTCTCGCCTCGGGCGACATCGAGCGCATGATCGCCGAGGGCGAGGTGTTCTACATCCGCCCGCAACAGGACGCGCGTGGTGACCGCGCCGTTTACGATGTGCGCCAGGACAGCGTCACCTTCACCGGCAACGTCATCGTCATGTCGGAAGAGAACGTCATCCGGGGCGAAACATTAGTGCTGCAAATCGGCTCGCGCCGCACCACCATCCGCCCGCAGGCCGGCCAGCGGGTGCGCGGCGTGTTCGTGCCGCGCGAGGGCAATGCCCAGAACCAGGGCAACCGTCCCCAGTGACGTTCGCCGCCTCCCCCAAGGGTTCACGAATTCTTAGCAGCGGCGCCTCGAAATGAGCCCCGAGGGCGCGACACGCCGTTCGACCCAGCCTGAGACCGCCCAAGGCGGCCTCGGCGCGGTTCGGATCGCCAAAAGCTATCGCGGCCGCCAGGTGGTGAAGGACGTTTCGCTCTTCCTCCGCCGCGGCGAAGTCGTCGGTCTGTTGGGCCCCAACGGAGCAGGCAAAACCACCTGCTTCTACATGATCACGGGGCTCGTACGCGTGGACCAGGGGCAAATCTTGTTGGACGGCCAAGACGTCACAACGCTGCCCATGTATCAGCGCGCCCGGCTTGGCGTCGGCTACCTGCCGCAAGAAGCCTCGATCTTCCGTGGTCTGACCGTCGAACAGAACGTGATGTCCGTTGTCGAATTGAGTGAGCGCTCTCACTCGAAGCGGCGCGAGATCGTCGATGGGCTGCTCGCCGAACTGCACGTCGACCACCTGAAAGACGCGCCCGCATCCGCCCTCTCCGGCGGCGAACGGCGTCGAGTGGAAATCGCACGTGCGTTGGCGACACGGCCGTCGTTCATGCTGCTCGACGAGCCTTTCGCCGGCATCGACCCGCTTGCCATCGACGACATCCGCAATTTGATCCTGTTTCTGAAGGATCGCGGCCTGGGCGTCCTGATCACCGACCACAATGTGCGCGAAACGCTCACCATCGTGGACCGGGCTTCGATCATGTTCGATGGCGAAGTGCTGTTCGAGGGTACGCCCGATGAGGTGCGTAACAACCCCGCTGTGCGCGAAAGGTATCTCGGCAAAGATTATCACTAGACGGGGGCCGCGCATGGCGATGACCCCTCGTCTGGAGCTGCGCCAGGGCCAAGCCCTGGTGATGACGCCGCAATTGCAGCAGGCGATCAAGCTGCTGCAGCTTTCCAACGTCGAGCTGCAGGAATTCGTCGAAGGCGAACTCGAGCGCAACCCGCTGCTGGAACGCGAAGAGACCAGCGCCGAAGCCAAGAAGAGCGACGATAGCGGCGACGCGCAGGCGCTCGAATTCGAAAGCGGCGTCGCGCCGGCGGAAGCCGCGCTCGATGTCAGCGTCGCCGACATCGCGCCCGACCTCAGCGCCAACGAATTGGCGGAAGCCGGCGCCGCGCCGATGCAGGATTGGTCGAAGGCCTCGTCGGGCAAGAGCTTCGACGATCTGCCGGGAATCGAGGAAACCCTCGCGAGCGACAAGACGCTCGCCGAACATCTCGACGCGCAACTCACCGAAGCGGGCTTGACGCCGGTCGAGCGCATGATCGGCGGCGTGCTGATCGATGCGGTCGACGATTGGGGCTATATGCGCGCCGACGTGCTGGAGATCGCCGCGCGCATCGGCGCCAGCGACGCCGACGTGCTGCACGTGCTCAAGATCATGCAGGGCTTCGAGCCCACCGGCGTGATGGCGCGCGACATCCCCGAGTGCCTGACGCTGCAACTGAAAGAGCGCGGCCGCTTCGACCCGGCCATGGAAGCCCTGGTCAGCAATCTCGATCTGTTGGCCAAGGGCCATTTCGACCGCCTGATGACGCTTTGCGGCGTCGATCGCGAAGACTTGAGCGACATGATCGCCGAAGTACGGGCGCTGACGCCGAAGCCGGGCGCCGGGTTCGGCGGCGGCGCGGTGCAATCGGTCGCGCCTGACGTCTACATCAAGCAGGCGCCGGACGGCACGTGGCTGGTGGAACTCAACACCGACACCATGCCGCGCGTGCTGATGAACCAGCGTTATTACGCGACGGTGTCGAAGACCGCCAAGCGCGAGGAAGACAAAGCCTTCCTCAGCGAATGCGCGGCCAATGCCTCATGGCTGGTGAAGAGCCTGGATCAGCGCGCCAAGACCATCCTCAAGGTCGCGCGCGAAATCGTGCGCCAGCAGGACGGCTTCTTCGCCCACGGCGTCGCGCACTTGCGGCCGCTCAATCTGAAGACCGTCGCCGCCGCGATCGAGATGCATGAATCGACCGTGAGCCGCGTCACCTCGAACAAATATCTCTCCTGCGCGCGCGGCGTGTTCGAACTGAAATACTTCTTCACCGCCTCGATCAACGCCGCCGACGGCGGCGAAAGCCATTCCGCCGAAGCGGTGCGCTATCAGATCAAGGGCTTGATCGAGAGCGAGACGCCGGTCGAAATTCTAAGCGACGACCGCATCGTCGAAATCCTGCGCGAAAAAGGCATCGACATCGCGCGACGGACGGTGGCGAAGTATCGCGAAAGCCTGCGGATTCCGAGCTCGGTGGAACGCAAGCGGAAGCTGGCGCACGGGCTTTAGGCGCGCCCGCTTTTCGCCGGGAGCGGACCCCACGCATCAATTGTTCGAGGATTGGGGGCGTTTGATCAGGAGCGCGAAAGCAACACAGACAATCGTTGCCGCAAGAAGGTACAGAACCCCGAGGAAGAAGGGCAGAACAAGGCTCACTGGATAATCGTCAGGGATGTGCCCTGCTTCTAAGTGGGCGCGCGTGCGCGCTCGATCTGCCAATATCGCGAGAGGAATCGTGACGACTACGGCACCGGCGATCACCGACCAGCCGAGCAACCGCCTCTGGTTTGCCAGCGCAAACAACCCTGGAACAGAGGCGACGAAAGCCGGAATGCCATAGATGACCACGTATAAGCCGACCAAACCCATGCCGCGATTTCAGCACCAAAACGGCGTTCGGCCAACGTCCGCTTTGGGCCCAAGAGCAGACTCAACCCAACTTCGTCATTCCGGGGCATCGCGTTAGCGATGAACCCGGAACCCAGGGGCAACCAGCACAACGCTGGCCCTGGCCCCTGGCTTCCGGATCGCGCTTCGCGCGTCCGGAATGACGAGAACGATTACGCCTCCACCCGCGCCGCCCATCCCTCGGTCGCCAACATCACCGTCTTCGGGATCGGCTTCTCGCCGCTGAGATAGTACGCGATCATGCGCCGCGACAGTCCGAGCGCTTGCGCGGCGGCTTCTTGCGTCAGGTCGTGCTCGTCCAACCAGGCGCGAAAATCAGCGACAGGCATGATCTCGCCCGCTTGCTCGTCGGCCCAGCGGCGCAATTGCGGCGCGCCGAAATCGACGCCGCTCGGCCATTCGACCGACCAACCATCGGCGCTGACCGCCGCGCGCGCGAACTCAGTCTTCTTCTTCAGCGGCGCCAGCGCCTTGTGCGCCTCGATCACGTCGCGCAGATCGACCGGCGCGACATGGCTGTCATCCCAGGCGATCTCCAACCTTTTGTCGCCGATCACTGCAACGCTCTCGATCTTGCCAATCATGATCCGCTCAACTCGTTCCACTTCGCTTTCAGCAACGCTTGGTTCTGCGCCGCCCATTCCAACGCTTCGCGCAAATCCAACCGACCGCTCATGGCGATGACTTCCAGAGTGTCGATGGCCACCTGTGCTGCGCCCTCGCGGCCCAGGACATGGAAGTGCGGCGGATTGTGATCCGCGAAAAACATCGCGATCTCGGTGCTGGAGAACCGCGCCAATCTCGGCATGAGGTGACATCATATGTGCAACCATTGCACAAGTCAAGAGTGCCAAGCCAGAATGGCGCCGGAGCACACCTGAGAGTATACTCCCCCCATGAACGCGCCCGCGAAGCTCAAGACCTTCACCAGCGCCGAATTCCGGCGCATCGCCCGCGTGGGCGGTTTCGGGCGCGCGCGCGTGGAATTGCGCGGGGGGATGATCGTCGAAATGAGCCCGCAGCACGTTCCCCACGCCAGCGCAAAGCGCCTACTGGCCAAGGCAATCGAAGCCGCAATCCAGCGGGCCAATCTGAGTTGGGTTGTCGATCAAGAGGTCTCAGTCGCCTTCTTCGACGGCTTCGAGCCGGTGCCGGATATCGTGGTCTGGAATCCCGCGGAAGCGCCGGCCGATCTCGACGGACCGGTTCCCGCCGCCGCGGTGAAGCTGATCGTTGAGGTGGCGGACACCAGCCTCGCCGACGATCTGGGCGACAAGCTCGGCGAGTATGCGCGCGGTCAGCTGGCCGAATATTGGGTGGCCGACATCAAGGGCAAACTACTGCTGCGCCATGTCGGCCCGCAGCAGGACGGGTACGCGCGGCGCGAGCCATTGCGTTTCGGCGAAGCCGCGCCGTTGCTCACCCAGCCCGCCTTGATCGTGGACACGAAGGCGCTTGCGTAAGCTGCTCGTCGCGCCGCCGCCGCCGCTCGTCGCAAGCGGTGGTGGAAGCGCAACGCCGCCCGCCGAGCATGCGCGCATGAAAATAGTGGGACTCAGCGCCGCCCTCCTCCTCGCCGCCTGCGCGAGCACGCCAACGCCGGCGTCATCGCAACAAGCAATGTGTCGCCCCGCCGGCTACGAGCGCGCGCAGCTGGACGCGCTGAAAGCGAATGGCTGGACCGTTGCGGGCGACGCGGCGCGAAATGCCCTTGCGCTCGGCCTGGCGGAATGTCTCGGCGATCCCGATCCGGCAGTGCGCGACGGCATCGCCTTCGAGGCGCTGCAGCATTTCATGCGCAACACTCTGCTCACGCGCGAAACGCTGGCGGCGCTGAACGCAGACTTGCAGGCCAAACTCACCGCGCCCGATCCGCACGGCTTTCAGCGGCCGTTCGCGGCGCTGGTGCTGGCGGATGTCGCCCGCACCGATCGCATCGAGCCGTGGATGAGCGCAGCGCAGCGCGCGCAATTGATCGATGCGGCCATCGCGTACCTGCGCAGCGTCAGCGACTATCGCGGCTTTACGCCTGGCGAAGGCTATCGCCACGCCGTCGCGCACGCGAGCGACCTGATGCTGCAACTCGTGCTCAATCCCGCCGTTTCAAAACCGGATCTCATCCGCATTCGCGATGCGATCGCAACGCAGATCGCGCCAGCAAGCCATTCTTACATTCACGGCGAGAGCGAGCGGCTGGCGGCGCCGATCCTCTACATGGCCACCCGCAACGTCTTCGACGAAACCGAGTGGACAGCATGGTTCGCCGAGCTTGCGAGCCCAGGATCGCTCGGCGCCTCATGGGATGGCTGGTTTCTCTCCGAGCAAGGTCTTGCACGGCGGCACAATCTGATGGCGTTCCTGAACGTCGTGCACGCGAATGTGACGCTCAGCCAAAATCCGGCGTTCGCGCCGATGCGCCCCGGCGTCGCCGCCGCCATTCGGGCCTTGCCTTAAGCTGCGCGCTTCGAGCGCAGCAGCAGCACTTGCCCCGCCAACACCAGAGCGACGCCGCCCAACGCCAGCAATCCCCAGCTCTTGCCTTCGAACAGCGCCGAAACCAGCATCGCGACCGGCGGCGTCAGCGCGGAAATGTAGGAAGCGGTGGCGTAACCGCGCCGGCGCGCCAAGCCGTAATAGAGCGCGAACGCGATCACTGATCCGACCACCGACAAATGTAACAGCGAAAGAATGTAGGGGGCGGTGAATTCGAATGCCCAGGTCTTGCCGGTGAGAAACGCAAACACGGCGAGCAGCGCCGCGCCATAGGCCATCGCCCAGGCGGTGGAGGCGATGACGCCGGCGCCCGCCAGCTCGCCGCGCCGCGCATAGACGTTGCCCACGGCGGCGGCCAGAACGCCGGCAAGCGTGAGGCCGATACCGGTCAAAGCCCGCGTGCTCAACTCGGCGTTGGCGATTTCCTCCCAGGAGAGCAGCCCGACGCCAATGACGCCCAGGCCCGCCGCCGCCCAAGCGAGAAGCGGCGCGCGCTGGCCGAACGCCACGCGGAACACGGCGAGATTCACGAACGCCAGCGCCGCGAAGACGACAGCAACGACGGCGGAGGTGATGCGCTCCTCGGCCCAATAGACGAACGCATAATCGATCGCGAACGTGAACACGCCGACGCCGAACGCCGCCAGATGCTGCGCGCGGTTCAAGCCCAGCGCTTCGCCGCGCAGCGCGCCCCATGCGAACAGCAGAGCCGCAGCCAGCGCGAAGCGATAGACGATCGATATGACGGGATCGACGATGCCCAATTGCAGCGTGATCGCAAACCATGTGGTTCCCCACGCGAGCGTGCACACCGCGATGGCGACCCAATCGAGCCATTGCACGCGCAGCGGCGAATCAGTCGGCGTGAATTTGCTTGCGCTCCGGTCGGCGCTCATGTCGGCTCCCCGGCGCCAACATGGTGGTTAAGCCGCGTAAGTCAAAGACCAGCGTTCGCAGATGCGGCGAGATGCAGCCTGCACATGCGCTTTCGCTAGCGCAACGCGTTGACCGCTGGGCGCCGCGGGCCTACGTTTGACTTATGGCATCGGGGCGCCTTAGGGGGCGGGCCCGGCCCCGAGAGCGCCTGGCCAGACCAAGGAGGCTCCTTCATGCGCATACAAGTCGCCGGACGGCAGATGGATGTCGGCGAAGCGCTCAGAACTCGTATCGAGAACGAACTCGCCAGCGGCGTCGGCAAGTACTTCAACCGCGTGACCGACGCTGTTGTCACAGTCGCCAAGAATGGCGGCGGGGTTGGCATTGCGGTGGATTGTTCCGTCCACCTGCCCTCTGGGATTTCACTGCAATCGGAAGGCCATGGCGCCGACGCCCACAGCGCCTTCGATGACGCGCTGGGCAAACTCGAAAAGCGGGTGCGCCGCTACAAAAGACGACTGCGAAATCACCACGCCGACCACAAATCTCCCCTTCCAGCCGAGACCGCTTCGGCCTATGTGCTCGCGCCTCTAAAGGAAGAAGAGGATGACGGCGGCGAAGCGCCGGCCAATGGCGAGGCGGCGCCGCTCGTGATCGCCGAAGCCACCAAGCCGGTGCGAACCATGACGGTGTCCACGGCCGTGATGCAGCTCGATTTGCGCGAATCGCCGGCGCTGATGTTCCGCAACGCCGCTAACGGCGAACTGAACGTCGTCTACCGGCGGCCGGACGGCAACATCGGCTGGATCGATCCGGGACGCGGCGGCAAGCGCGGCTGAACCGCGCCGCTTTGATTAGGGTGTGAGTTGAGTGAACGACCTTAGCGATCTGGTTGCGGCGGACGCCATTTTGCCGCGCTTGCTGGCGACATCACGGCGCCAAACGCTGCAGCTCATGGCCGACGCGCTGGCCAAGAGCGCCGGCATCGATGCGCGCGCAGCGTTCGATTCCGTGCTGATCCGCGAGCGGCTCAACGGCACCGGCCTCGGCGAAGGCGTGGCGACGCCGCACGGGCCGCTCGCCGGCCTGAAGCGGCCGATCGCGGCGTTCGCGCGCCTCGATCCGCCGCAGGATTTCGAGGCGATGGACAATCGCCCCGCCGATCTGGTGTTCATGCTGCTGTCGCCGCCCGATAAGAGCGCCGATCATTTGAAAGCGCTCGCCCGCATTTCGCGTTTCTTGAAACATCCGGACGTGCGCGAAAGACTGCGCGCGGCGCGCGGCGCCGACGAGCTCTACGCGCTGATTTCCGGCGCCGTGCACAGCGACGCCGCATGATGACCGCAGCCGACAGGCTGTTCTCGTATTTTCCGCTGCTGATGACGGCATTGTCGCTGGCGGCGCTGGGTGTATTTGCGCAATGGCCCTCTGTGTGGAGCGCCGCGCTGCTGCTGTTCGTGCTCTACGGGCTGGCGCCGATCGTGCAGCGCGTGATGTTCCGCTGGGCGCCTCTGAAGCAGGGTATCGGCTGCATCGACGGGCGCACATTCTGTCCATGGCTCGCCAGCCACCACATCCAGGCGTTCTACGATGCGCTGCCTTATCTAGAATCGCTGCTCCGCGTGTTCCCTGGTTTCTATTCAATGTGGCTGAGGATGTGGGGTTCGCGTGTCGGCTACGGCGTCGAATGGCCTGTGCGCATCGACGTGCTCGACCGCGGGCTGATGGATATCGGCAACCGCGTCGTGTTCTCGCGCGAGGTCGAGCTTGCCGCCCATGCGCGCAAGAAGATGGAGGGCGGGCGCTCTCGCGTGCTGGTGCGGACAGTGCGCATCGGTTCGCATGCCTTCATCGGGTCAGGCGCGCGACTGGGGCCAGGCGCCAGCGTGCCGTCGAACGCCAGCGTCCCGGACATGGCGGTGGTCGGGGTCAATGAAGTGTTCGGCGACGCCGTACGCCATCACGAGCAAGCGGAAGCGGAATTTGCCTTAAGCTGAGGTTGACGGGTCCGGCTCGTCGTTAGTTCGTTCGCTGAGCCGAGATTGCAGCTCGCGATTCCTATCCTCTATGCGTCTGGCGACTTTGCGCACGCGTGCAAGCTTTTGCTGCGCCGTCTTCGCTTGATTGATGCTTTCATCGAGCCGCTGGCGGAGCAGCGCTTCGCTCTGCCGCAATACCCCCAGCTTGGCGTTGGCCGCGTGTACTGCCGCTTCCAAGCCGGCGACACGCTCGCGCATCTTGTTTTCGGCAGCGCGCATGCTCTCGATTTTCTCCGCCCGGGCCTTGGTGGCGTCGCGCAGCTTCGATTCGAGGTTCGCCAACCGCTCCTGCAATTCCTGATTGGTCGCGCGCAATCTGGCGATCTTGTCGGTATGCTCTTCGGTCAAGCGATCGCGACCCTCGACGGCTTGAGAAAGTGACTTAACTGCTGTCTCGGCGCCGAGCGCGCGGCTGCGGGTTTCGAGCCAAGCCCGCTGCATGGCGCGGACGGCGTCTTCGGGGGCCACATCCGACTCGCGTCCCACCACGCTGCGGGCAGCCTCCAGCAGATGCCGCTCGAGGGCGTCCGCTTCCTGCAGTTCTTCACTCTGCGAAAGCACCACCCGCAGCAGCGCCAGGGCGGCGAGATCTTCCGGTTCCATTGCCGCGCGAGCCGTCGCCTTTAAAGCCTCGCTCAGACGCCCATCGCCCTCACGCGCCAGAAACAGATTGCCGCTAAAACTCTCCTCCAGCCGGGGCAAAGGCGCCGGTCCATCGACGCCGCGTCGATGCAGCCGAAAGCCCTGGCCGGAAAGCGTCTTGAGACTCTCCTCCAGCTCCGCCCAGCGCGCCGCGTCCAGATTTTTGTGTGAGAATTCGAACTGCACGATCGGCGCGCGCGAACGCGTGAGCAAGGCTCTGGCGCCGCGCAGAACCGCGGCTTCCCCGCCCTCGACGTCGATTTTCAGAAGATCGATCGAGCGCACATCTCCCAGCGCCTCGTCGAGCGAGACAACGTCCACCGCAACCGCTTCGCTCGCCGCGAGACGCTGCGTTCGGTGCAATGAACTCATTGAGACATCGCGCCCGATGTTGAGTTCGGCCTTGCCCGATGCGTCGGCGACGGCGGTGCGCGCTGCAGCGATTGTCTCCGCCAATCCGTTGGCGATGATGTTCTGGTCCAACGCCGCGAAAGCGTCGGGCGCCGGCTCGAAGGCAAAGACGCGGCCGAACGGGCGGGCATAGGCCGCTGCGCTCAAGGCGTAGAGGCCGAAATTGGCGCCGACATCGACAATCACGCTGCCCGGCCTGACCAGACTCATGAAGGCGCGAAAGTCACGCGCTTCCGGCAAGTGGCCCGCCGCAACGGTAGCGGCGAAAACGTCGCTGCCGTCGGCGGTGAACGACAAACCCAGACGACTGGAAAAGTTGATGAGCCGATCGCCAAAGAGCGCGCGAACCCGCGGCGTGGTGAGAGCCGACAGCGCGATCGCCAATCTCGGATCCCGCTCCGCCGCCGCCTCCCCCAGACGCAGCATGCCCGCAAGCTCGGGATCGGGCGCTTGCCCCGCCAAAGCGAAGGCTCGCGATGAGGCGAACTGGCGCCTCAGAAACTCAAGCCCACGGGAGATCACAGCAGCGCGCTCTCACAATTGACCCGGCAAGACCGGCATTCTAGGCAAAGCCACACTCGCACGACGGGTCCACACACATCTCTGTAAGAACGCCGCCCCCATCTGCACAAGCCCCAACGGTTATTGTGACTGGGGCCGGCGGCTTCATCGGCGCGCATGTCGCCGGCGACCTCGCTCGATCAGGTTGGCGCGTCGCAGCGGCGGGGCATGCGGGCCGCCCCTGCCCGAGCGCTGCAGCGGCGCGCTGGGGCGCGCTGACGCCGGAGTCGCTGGAACACCTCAACCAAGCGATCGGCGGCGCCGACGCGATCATCCACTGCGCCGGCGGCTCGTCCGTTGCGGCGTCGTTGCGCGATCCCACGGCGGACTTCGAACGCACGGTCACGTCGACTCAGCGTGTGCTCGAATTCATGCGCACGCATGCCCCCGCGGCGCGTCTCGTGCTCATGTCGAGCGCGGCCGTCTACGGCGCGGCTGGAACCGAGCTGCTCCATGAAGGATTGCCGAAGCGCCCGGTTTCTCCATACGGCGAACACAAAGCACGGGCGGAAGATTTGGTCGCCGAGTGGAGCGCGCAATACGGGCTCGACGCAACGGCGCTGCGTCTCTTCTCGGTGTACGGTCCCGGTCTGCGCAAGCAAGTGCTATGGGAACTCAGCCGCCGCGCGCTGACTGGCGAAAATCCCCTCACTCTGTTCGGCTCCGGCGAAGAGCGGCGCGACTTCATCGCCATCGGCGACGCCGCGCGGCTCATCGCCCGCGCCGCTGACCCAAGCCTGCGGCCGCCGCCAACCCTGAACGGCGGCAGCGGCCGCGCCACAAGCGTGCGCGACCTGGCGGAGCGCCTTCTCGGCGCTCTAGGAATCTCAGCAGAGCTCGCATTCTCGGGCGCCGCAAAAGCCGGAGACCCGGACAGCATGGTCGCCGACATGACCCGCGCGACGGCCTTCGGCTTCGCGCCAACGGCAATGCTCGAGGACGAACTGGCCCGCTACGCCGCCTGGGTCCGCAATCAAACCTAGGCCTGCAGCGCCAGCACGGCCGCCGGGTCGGGGTCGGGCGGCAAGCGGCGCGGGCGCGCGCTCTGGCGCAAATGATAGGGCTTGCCGCGGGTGAGCCACGGGTCAAGCAAGCTTACATGGCGCGAGGCGATGGTGTTGTGCCAATCGCGCGCAAGCAGACCGTTGAACTCTTTGTGGCTGTTGAGGCTGAATTTCGGGCCCAACGCGTCGCGCGCCGCCTTCCACGATGCGCGTCGCAGCCAATAGAACAGGTCGTAGCGGCCAAAATCGCCGTATTTGGCGGCGTACAAGCTTTCGGACTTCCGGTGCTGCTGCTGCAACGCCGCCCATTCTGGCGTGTTCCTGTCTGCCGGCCAGTTGCGATAATGGTGGATCGCGACCACGCGCGTGTAGACGACATCCTTACCCGCATAGAGCACCTTCGCGGTAAGGTCCGGGTCGATGCCGTAGAATCCGAAGGTTTCGCTGAAATAGCCGACGTCGCGCAGCACCTGTGTCGGCAACACGCCCTGGTTCACGTTCAAAATGCCGGCTTTTGAAATGCCGCCGATATAGGGCGCCTTGACGAATGGCCCCTCTTTGTCGCGCACCTTGAGCCCGACCATGCCGATGCGGCGATCGCTCTCCAGAATATCCAGCGCGACATCCAGGCCGCCGTTGACGACCTCGTTGTCGTCGCTGAGCCACGCCGCGTACGGCGTGTCGAGGCTGCGGAACACATCATTGTAGGCCTTGGCCTGGCCAAGCTTGCGTCCCGCCAAGATCGGGACGAGATCGGGCGCGGCGCTGGCGCGGAGATAGTCCTCGGTGCCGTCGGTCGAGCCGGCGTCGGTGACGTAGATGACGGTCGGCGCGCGGGTCTCGCGGCGGATGCTGTCAATGCAGCGCCTGATCTGATCGAGCCTGTTGAACGTGCCGACGACCACCGCCAGACGCGGCGCGGCAGCGGGCTTTGTCGTCTTCTCGGCGGCGTTCATCCCGGGCCGGCATTACCCCCTCCGGGCTCGCGGAACAACCTTGCGGCGCTGAGTAAGGTTGCACAGCGCCGGAGCTTGCGAGAAGAAAGGCGCGAGAATGTGGGGAAAAGCGAATGGCGGCGGACCGGGACTCCCTCATCGGGCAGATTGCCGCGTTCATCGACGGCTTGTTCGCCATCGGACGCTCGCGCCCGCAGGCGCCGCCGGAGGCGCACCTCCGCTATCTCGCCGACGCCGAGGTTGGTCCCATACGTCCGCGCACACGGCGGCAGCCCGCCGCTTCTCCCGGCCGGCCGCCGAATATCGACGACCGCGCCGAGGTTTCTGTGGTGTTGGGCAGCTACAATCGGCGGCCGTTGCTGCAGCACGCCATTCGCTCAGTGCGCGACAATTTCGATGGCCTGCGCGGCGAGATCGTGGTGGTCGACGGCGGTTCGAAAGACGGTTCGATCGAGTGGCTTGCCGAGCAAACTGACATCGTGACAGTCGTTCAACACAATCGCTACGAGCATCAGGGCCAAGCGCGGCGGCGCATGACCTGGGGCCAGTTCATGAATATCGGTTTCCGCGCTGCCAGCGCCGAGCGCATCGTAATGATTTCCGACGATTGCTACTTGTTGCCCAACGCCATTGGCGCCGCGTTGCAGCGCATGGATGAAGCTGCGCGGGCGGGCGTCAATGTGGGCGCCTGCGCCTTCTATTTCCGCAATTGGCCGGCAGAGTCGGACTATTACGTGCAGCGGACCTTGGGCGGCAATTTGATGGTCAATCATGGTATCTACACGCGCGCCGCGCTGCACGCCGCCGGCTACGCCAACGAAGACGATTTCGCCTTCTACAAAGCCGACAGCGACCTCTCGTTGGCGATCTGGCAGGCGGGCTTCGCCATCATCGATGCGCCAACCTCAATTTGCGAGCATTATATGAGCGCCGAAGAAGCCGCGCGCGTTTCGAACAACGCGGCGATGGACTTCGACCGCGATCAATTGCGCAAGAGGTGGCCCGAACTCGTCGAGCGCAACGGCGTTCGAAAAATGGGCAAGAAAATGCTCAATTGGCGCGATCCGCAGCGGACGGCGGAGCGCGTGTTCGGCGATCAGGCCGCAGCCTAATCGATACTTGCGTCTTCATCCTGCTGCGGCAAAGCAGGAGCGGGCGCCGCCGCAGGACGCCGCGCAAAGGCGCTTAAGCCCGGCACGTTGATGGCGCCGTCATAGACGTCGATCTCGGCGCCCTCGAACGACGCCGCCACCGGCTCCACGCGCCCAGCCAGGCAGTCGCCAAGGAAATGTTCGAGCACGGCAAGATAGGAGAGCCGGTTCTGCGGACGCATGAGCCTGCGACCCTCTTGCGGGAAAACGAGATAGGTGAGCTTGCCATGCGGGCGCACAGCCTGCGCCAGCTGGTCGCTCTCGGCGCGCGTAAGGCGCGGGTCGCGGAGGCCCGAGGCGATCAGCAGCGGCGCACGGATGCGCAGCGCATGAAACAGCGGCGAGCGCTCACGTAGTGTTTGCCGCCCGACCTCAACGCGCGCATCGGCGACGCGGCGGTATAGCGCCTCGCGCTCGGCTTGTGGCGACACATCGAGCATGGCGAAGAGATTGGCGGGCCCGGCGAAGCTTGCGCCGCACTGGAAGCGGTCGGTGAAAGCAAGCGCTGAAAGCGCGGCATACCCGCCGAAGCCCTCGCCCACGATGGCGACACGATCCGGCTCGGCGACGCCTTGAGCCGTCGCCCATTGCACCGCGTCGAGCAGATCGTTCTGCATGGCGCGGCCCCATTGGCCGTTGCCGGCGTTGAGAAAGGCGGCGCCAAATCCGGCCGAACCGCGGTAGTTCACGCTCAGCGCCGCATAGCCGCGATTGGCCAACCATTGATGCAGAGCGTTGAGCCCATAGGACTCCCGCGACCACGGCCCGTCATGCGGCAACAGCACCAGCGGCAGCGGCCGCTCCGGCCGCGCATCGCCATTAGCGTCCGCGCCGCCGGGCAGAGTAAGATACGCGACCAGCGTCAGCCCGTCGCGCGCCGTAATCTCCAGCGGCGCCATTGGCTGCAACGCGGCCTGCTGCAAATCCGGGCGATGGGAAAACAGCGACGTGATCCGTCGCCCCGCCGGCCCGGCGCGATCGAACAAGTACGAGCGCGGCGGCGTCGTTGGCCCCTCCTCCAGCACGACCCAGCGCGTGTTGTCGGCGCTGCGCGACACGACCGTGAACTCGCCAATGAGCTGGCGCTCAAGGAAATCGAGGTCGGCCCGGCTGTCGGCATTGAGCGCGCGCCAGTCGCGGCGCAGATACTCGGTGGCGAAGGCCTGCGGCGCGCCGGTGGCTTCGTCGATCCAAACATCGACAACATCGGCGCCGGCGCCTTCGCCCAACAGCGTGCGTGCCCCCGTCACAGCGTCCACGCGCCACAACGCCACTCGATCGCGCGGCGGCGCATCCGGGGCGCCGCTTGAATCGAGCATCAGAAAGCTTCGCCCGTCGGCCTCGAACCCGATCAGACGCAACGACAGAGCGTGCTCGAACGGCACGGTGAACAAGGTCGAGGCGCGCCCGCGCTCATCGAAAGCAACCACGTCGGCGCCGCCATCGCGCGTCGGCCGCACGCCAAGGCGCACATTGTTCTGACGGTCGAGCAAAAAACTTCGATAGCCGGTATTGCGCAGCAGGACCGTGCGCGCGCCGGTAGCTAGGTCTATGCGTACAACATCAGGCCAAGCGCGATCGCGCTCGTTCAGCGTAACCACAACCGCGCCGGGATCGGCGGCGCCGACCCCTAAAATGTCCGCCCGGAGCCCGGCGGGCGTCAGCGCTCGCGCGCCGCCTGCGACGTCGACGGCAAACAGCCGCCAGTTCTCGTCGCCGCGGTCGTCCTGGAGGTAGAGCAGGGTCGAACCGTCGGCGGCCCAGCGATACGCAGAGAGTCCGCGCGTGCGTTCATCAGTGACCGGGCGCGGCTGATCCATGGCGTCGGCAGACACCACCCAGAGATTGGTCACTCCGTCGCGGGGAGCGAGGAAGGCGATGCGGTCGCCGCGGGGGGATATCTGCCCATTCTGCCGGGCGGGTTCGCCGAAGAGCGCAGCGCGCGCAATCAGCGGCGCATCCGCCTGGGGTGGTACGGCCACGCGATCCGAATCCCCGCAGCCGGCAGCTGCGAGGGCGAGCCCAAAGGCGGCCGCCTGGGCGCAAAGTCTGGTCGTCCACGTCCCCACCCTGGAACCTTACAATCCCGTCATCCGCCCGCCAACTCGCATGGCTGACAGCGTGTTCACCTTTGCGGCAGGGGTGCGGCGGCGGCTGCCGGCCGGCCCGAACTGGGCTGTTTTGACACCCCGCCCGGCGCACCCTATTCCACTGCCGCTTTGGCCCAATCGACTCAATCTCCCGCCGCCACCGGCGCCCTCGTGCTCGCCGATGGTTCCATTTTCCTGGGCGAAGGTTTGGGGGCCGTCGGCGCCGCCGAAGGCGAGGTCTGCTTCAACACGGCAATGACGGGGTACCAGGAAATCCTGACCGACCCCTCCTACGCCGCCCAGATCGTCGTCTTCACCTTCCCGCACATCGGCAATGTCGGGACCAACGACGCCGACACCGAAACTTCCTCACCGGCGGCGGCGGCCGCGGCGCGCGGCGCCGTCTTCCGCACGCGCCCGACGCAACCCTCCAACTGGCGTGCTGAAGACAACCTCGATGCTTGGCTCAAGAAGCGCAACGTCATCGCCCTCGCCGGCCTCGACACGCGCGCGCTGACCAAGCGCATCCGCGAGCGCGGCATGCCGAACGCGGTGATCGCGCACGCGCCCGACGGCAAGTTCGATCTGGACGCTTTGAAAGCGCGCGCCAAAGCGTGGAGCGGGCTCGACGGACTGGACCTCGCCAAGGACGTGACGACGGCGCAAAACTACGTCGTCGCCGAGAAACGCTGGCAATGGCCGGTGGGCGTGGCGCCGGCAGCGAAACCGAAATTCACCGTCGTGGTCATGGATTATGGCGTCAAGCGCAACATCCTGCGCGCGCTGGGCGACATCGGCGCCAAGTGCATCGTGCTCCCCGCGACAGCGACGGCGGAAGAAGCGCTGGCGCACAAGCCGGACGGCGTGCTGCTCTCCAACGGCCCGGGCGATCCGGCCGCGACCGGCAAATACGCCGCGCCGCAGATCAAGAAGCTGGTCGAGAGCGGCGTGCCGGTGATGGGCGTGTGTCTCGGCCATCAGATGCTGGGCCTGGCGCTCGGCGCGCGCACGATGAAGATGGCGCAAGGCCATCACGGCGCCAACCATCCCGTACAAGACAAAACCACCGGCAAGGTCGAGATCGTGTCGATGAATCACGGCTTCGCCATCGATCCGAAGACTTTGCCCAGGGGCGTGAAGGAAACCCACGTGTCGCTGTTCGATGGCTCCAATTGCGGCATCGAACTCGAAGGCATGCCGGTGTTCAGCGTGCAGTATCACCCCGAAGCCTCCCCTGGCCCGCAGGACAGCCACTATTTGTTCGAGCGCTTCGCCAAGCTGATGGCGAAAAAGGCGAAGGCGGCTTAGCCTCCGGGAGGCAAAATCTGGCCAGGAACGTGCTGCCAACCAGCATTGGCAAACGCGGGGTGCGGTGAGGCGGTGTGAGCAATGGTTCTGCTGCCGCTGTAATACAAGCTACACATCTCTTCGCGGACTCGCGAACGCGTACTGAGCGCGTTATTCTGCTCAGGCGGGATGGATCATGCGGCTTTTGCTTTCAGCATTATTTGCCGGCGTGCTGTGCAGCGCGCAGCCGGCGTCTGCCCAAGCGCTTCCCGACAACGTCCGCGCTGCTGGAGTCACCGTAGCACAATGGCGTGCGGTGCAAGACGAAGTGCAGCGAGCCGCTGCCGCGCGCGGCGCGTCGGAGCGCGCCTTGGCTGCGGTGGCAGAACGGGTCAGCGCCAACCTCGTCGTCAACGGCCGCTTCGATCTCGATCAAGTTCTAGTTTCCATCGACGAGCGCGCCCAACAGGTGGCCGAGTTGCAAAGTCAGCTCACGGCCATGCAACAAGCGGACGATCCAGCGGTGGCGGCGCTGTTGTCACAAGCTCGCGCGGCAATAGAAGTGGGCGATCTCACGCGCGGCGATCAGCTCTTGGCGCAGGCCGCACAAAGCGATCTTGCCGGCATTGCGCGGGACCGCGCGCGACTCGCTGCCCGGCAGACGCGTGCGGCGCAAACCGTCGGCGAGCGCGGCCGTTTGGCTTACATTGCTGCTGATTACCTGAGCGCGGCGACGTTCTATGCGCAGTCGGCCCAGACTGCCCCGGACAGCGACGCCCATGGGCAATGGATGTATCGAAGACTTCAGGCGGCGTCCCTCCTTAAACGCGGCGAATTGTTCGGCGAGACCACCCACTTGCGGGAGGCAGTACGCATCTACCGAGAAGTGTTGCCGCTCGTTCCGCGCGCCATGCACCCCGCCGATTGGGCAATGACGCACCATTATATGGGCCACGCGCTTCGCGTTCTTGGCGAGCGCGGTGACAATCAAGCCCTAGAAGAGTCCATCATCGTGTTTCGCGCCGCGCTGGAGGTGCGAACGCGGAGCGACGCCCCCAGCGATTGGGCGACAATTCAAGGCGGTCTCGGTACAGCCCTGTTTGTGCTCGGCGATCGGGGCAATGACCAAGCCCTCCGGGACGCCATCGTGGCGTTTCGAGCCGCCATCGAAGTTGACACGCGCGAACGCGCTCCTGCTCTTTGGGCAATCCATCAAACCAATTTGGCCAATGCGCTTCGCGTGCAGGGGGAACGCAGCGGTGCGGAGCAGCCGCTGCGCGAGTCAGTCGCGGCGTATCGGGCGGTGCTCGAGATTTGGACCTCGACAAACAACCCCGAGCGTTGGGCGCTTGTTCAAGCTAATCTTGGCAACGCACTCATGAGGCTCGGTGATGAACAGGCCGTCCATGACGCCATCACAGCCCACCGAGCGGCGCTTGAGGTGCACACGCGTGAAAGGTCGCCGGTCCTGTGGGCCCGAGGTCAAAACAATCTGGGAGTCGCACTTACCAAGTTGGGCGAGCGTGGCGACGACCAGGCGTTGCGTGACGCGGTCTCCGCTTTTCGCGCTGCCCTAGAAGTGCGCACGCGAAGCGAAGACCTGCACGGCTGGGCGGACTCACAGCTCTGCTTGGCCAACGCCCTAGGGATGCTGGTCGATCGCGGTGACAGTTCCCATCTGGACGAAGCTCTGGCTTCGGCTCATGCCGCGCTTGAGGGCTATCAGCAAACACATGACGCCTTCTGGATTGGTCAAGCCCAAACTCTGATCGGGGCGTTGGAAGCGATGCGTTGACGACAGATGAAGGCCTCGGTTCGCCCAACCGATATTGTGCCCGGGGGCTCATGTCTGTTCCCGGCGAAATTTGGGCCTCGTCATTCCGGGTTCGCGACTTTTTGCCGTTCTGTTCGAACTTCGGAAGGCGCGGAACCACCGAAGAGCAGCATAGCTATTCTGTACTTCGCTTCACCACTAAACCGGGCACGCGCTTGGCCAATTCCGTCATCACCATGCGGCGAACATCATCGAGCAGCGCCTGCGGAATATAGCCGTAGATGGCGGTCTTCGGCGAGCGCTTCGGGATCGCGCGCAGATCCGGTCCCGGCCAGACGAAGCGATTGAGCGTGGCGAGGCTGATCCAGTTTTGCTTGGCGTCGAGTCCGAGGTGGGCGCGCACGCGGGCTGGCAGCGCAACCGCCAGCTCACCGGCGTGCGGCGGCTTGGTTGTGATCGGCGCCACGACCACTTCCTCACCTTCGGCCAGCAGCACGACGACAACGACCGGTCTGTCCTTGGCGCCCTCCTCCTGCCCACGGTCCGCTTCGCGCCGCCACAGGAAGGCGTAGCGAAGCACAAGGCCTGCCTCAGGCCTTGCGGGGAGCATTGCGCGCGCGCCTGGACCTCGACCTGGGCTTCATCAGATGATCGAGAGCTTGCGCGGCCGGCGTCGGCTGCGCTTGCGCCAATGCTTGCAGCAATTCGACCGCCTCGTGGGGCGCGGTTTCGTTCAAGACGATCACTCGCCGGTCCTGGGCGCGCAAACGCTCGTACTCGGCGGCGGACAACACCACCAACTCGTCGCGGCCGTAACGTGTCACCACGACCGGCCCCTGGCGCGCCGCATCGGCGTAACGGCCGACATTGTTTTGGAACTCGGCCGCAGGCACTCTGGTGACATTGGACATAATTGCTATCTTAGCTAAGATAGCGGAAACTTCAAGCCACATCGCCGTGACGCCCATCCACCTTCCTCCCCGCGTCGCTCTCGCGCCCATGGCCGGCGTGACCGACATTCCGTTTCGCTACAAAGGCGCCCAGCAGGCGCTACAGCGCACTTGAGATGGCGGCGACTTGCATGGTATACAATTTTTTGTATAATACCGTCCGATGACCACGAACTCGCCGAAGCCCATCACGTTCGTCGGCGGGTCGCTCGACGATCTTCGCGCGTTTCCGCAAGCGGCGCGGCGGATGGCGGGCTTCCAGCTCGATCGGGTTCAACACGGCGCGAACCCGACCGACTGGAAACCGATGAGCGACATCGGCGCCGGGGTTCGGGAAATCCGCATTCACGATGCGGATGGCGCTTTCAGGGTGATCTACGTGGCTAAGTTTGCCGATGCCGTATACGTGCTTCACTGCTTCCAAAAGAAGTCGCAGCGCACCGGCAAGCAGGACATCGAATTGGCAAAAAGCCGCTACAAGCAATTGTTGCAGGATTTGAAGGCATGAAAGCTAAGCGATTTGCCAGCGTTTGGGACGCCATCGAAGAAACGCCAGGCGAAGCGGAGAACATGAAGCTCCGCGCTAAACTGATGCGCGTCATTATCGACACCATCGCGCGCGAGGGATTGAGCCAGGCTCAAGCCGCCAAGCTCTTGGGCGTAACGCAACCGCGCGTTTCCGATCTGGTACGCGGAAAGACGGACCTCTTTAGCGTCGATACGCTCGTCAACATGCTCGCCGCCGCCGGCCTGCGCGTCGATCTGAAGATCGCGCGGCAGAGATAAGGCGCGCAGGTATGCTTCCACCCCGCGTCGCGCTCGCGCCCATGGCCGGCGTGACCGACATTCCGTTCCGCCGCCAAGTGAAGGCGTTTGGCGGGCGCTATTGCGTGTCGGAGATGGTGGCGAGCGAGCAGCTGGCGCGCGAACGCATCGACATGGTGCGCCGTGCTGCGGGCTTCGGCGTGATTTCTCCGCTGGTGATTCAACTCGCCGGCCGTGAAGCGCATTGGATGGCGGAGGGCGCACGCCTTGCCGAAGACGCCGGCGCCGATGTGATCGACATCAATATGGGCTGCCCGTCCAAGAGCGTGACCTCCGGCCTCTGCGGCTCGGCCTTGATGCGCGATCCCGACATGGCGCTGAGACTGGTCGAAGCGACGGTGAACGCGACGAGGCTGCCGGTTACGCTCAAGATGCGCCTCGGCTGGGATCACGCCAACCTCACCGCGCCCGACATCGCCAAGCGCGCCGAAGGCGCCGGGGTACGCATGATCACTGTGCATGGCCGCACGCGACAGCAATTCTACACCGGTTCGGCCGATTGGGCGGCGATCGCGCCAGTGGTGGGCGCGGTGAGCATTCCCGTGATCGCCAATGGCGATATTGCAAGCGCCGCCGATGCGCGCCGCGCGTTGGCGCTCTCCGGCGCCGCTGGCGTGATGATCGGCCGCGCCGCGCAAGGCAAACCCTGGCTGCCAGGCGCGATTGAACACGCTTTGACGCACGGCGGCGAAGCAGCGCCGCCCTCGCGCGAACATCTGCTCGACTCACTGCTCGCCCTCTACGACGACACGCTCGACTTCTATCCGGAGAAGCTCGGCGTGCGCGTCGCCCGCAAACACATCGCCTGGAGCATCGATGCGGTCCTCGGGCCGGAGGCGCGCGAAATGCGCAAAGCCATCTGCACGCTCGAAGATCCCAAGCGCGTGCGCGCGGAACTGATCGCGCTGTTCGCCTGCGCGCCGGAATTGGCGGCGGCGTGATTGCCGGCGAGACGCCGGCGCTCCATAGTCCGCCCATGACCAAGCCCGCGCTTCTCGTGCATCCCCCGCTCGGCCTGTTCGAGCTTCGCCTCACCGATTACGAGGTGGTGCACTGGCCAACCGAGCGCCGCGACATCCGCGCCGCCGTGACCATCGGCCATGTCGGCATTTCGAACGCCATGATCGATGCGCTGCCCGAACTTGGCGCCATCGTCTGCTTCGGCGTCGGCGTCGACGGCATCGATCTCGACTATGCCAAGAAGCGCGGCATCGCCATCAGCCATGGCCGCGACATCAATCACGAAGATGTCGCCGATGTCGCCATCGGCCTGATCATTGCGCGGTTGCGGCTCTTCACCGAAGGCGAGAAAGTGTTGCGCGAGGGGACGTGGACGCCGCCGCTGGCGGTGCCGCCGCAGAAGCGTCTGCGCGGACGCAAGCTCGGCATTGTCGGCATGGGCGCCATCGGCTCGGCCATCGCCCATCGCGCGCAGGCGTTCGGCATGGAAATCAAATGGTACGGGCCCCGCGCGAAGCCCGATGTCGCGCACGCCTACGAGCCGAGCCTCAAGCACCTCGCAGAATGGTGCGATGTGCTCGCCATCGCCGCGCGCGGCGACAAGACCACCGAGGGAATCATCGACGCCGAGATCATCAAGGCGGTTGGCGGCGATGGCATCATCGTCAACATTTCGCGGGGCAGCGTCACCGACGAGGATGCGCTGATCGCCGCGTTGAAGTCAGGCGCGCTCGGCGGCGCCGGGCTCGACGTGTTCGTGGAAGAACCGACGCCGGTCGAGCGCTGGCGGGGCGTTCCGAAAACCACGCTCACCCCCCACCTCGGCGGCGCGACGCGCGAGGCGCTCTACGAAGGCTCGCAGAACGTGCTCGAAAATCTCCGCCGCTTCTATGCGGGGGAAGAATTGCTGACGGCGTTGGCTGGCTGACGACAACGATTAAGGGCGGCGGATTGCTCCACCGCCCCCTTGGACCGCGGGCCTTTAGGCCCGCATTGCGCGTCTGAAGACGCGCGGTCCCGGCATCAGCGCAATTCGAACGTCACGTTGACGCTGACGCGCGTTTCGATTTCGCCGGGCGAGACTGGCGTCGCGGCGCCATCGGCAGCCTGCATGCGTTCGAACGCAACCGGAATTGGCGGCGAGAACCCGCCGCCTTCGCTCACGGCCACGATGCGATGCACGCGCATGCCCAACGCGCTCGCGTACAATTCGGCGCGGCGGCGGGCTTCGGCGATCGCATCACGGCGGGCGATGTCGAGCTGCGCGTCGGGATCCGCGTGCGTGAACGAGACGCCGTTGACGGTGTTGCCGCCGGCGGCGACGGCGGCGTCGATGACGCGCCCGGTATTGTCGATGCGGCGCACCTTCACAGTGACGTTGTTGTTGGCCTGATAGCCGGTGATGCGCGGGGCCTGGCCTTCGCCATAGACCTGCTGCGGATAAACCGAGACGTTCGAGGTCTGGATGTCGCGCTCGGCGACGCCGGCATTGCGCAGCGCCTGGGTTAGCGCGGTCATGCGGCGCGCGTTCTCCGCGAGTGCGGCGGCGGCGGTGCGCCCTTCGGTGGTGACGCCGAGATTGATGATGGCCAGGTCGGGCCGCGCTTCCGAGGTTCCGTCAGCGTTGATGCTGAGCAGCGTGCCCTCGACGTGCATATGGCGCTCCTGGGTTTGAGCTTGAGCCGCGGGCGGCAGAGCCGCAGCGGCCAGAACGGCGAACGCCGCCGCGGCTTTGATCACGTGCATTGGAAAAGTCTCCGTTGTCCCTCACGCCCAAGCCTCAAGGCCGGGGCGGCTAAATTACGGCGGCGAGAGGCGCACGCCCGCCGTTCATCGAAATGTGAACACGCCGCAGAGGCGAAAGCCCAATGGAAACAAGCCTCGGCGAATCGTTTCGGCGAATCGGTGTATAATAGGCGCACACACCGCCACTCCCACCTCAGGCTCCGATGCGTTTCACCGACACCTTGCTACGCCAGGTGCGCGACCGGGTTTCGATTGCCGATTACGCCGGCAAGCGACTGACCTGGCACAAGCAGAAGTCCCGGCCCTCAGCCGGCGACTATTGGGCCTGTTGTCCGTTCCATCAGGAGAAGAGCCCCTCCTTCCACGTGCTCGACAATAAGGGCCTCTTCAAGTGCTTCGGCTGCGGTGAGAAGGGCGATCTCTTCACGCTGGCGATGAAGCTTGAAGGCTTGAGCTTTCCGGAAGCCGTGGAAAAATTCGCCGAGATCGCGGGCGTTCAGCTGCCGAAGGACGATTACGAGGACCGCGGCGAGAACGATCGCCGCAAGCGGCTCTATGCGGTGACGGCGTCGGCGGCGAAATTGTTCGCGGCGGCCTTGCGCTCGTCCGGCGGGGCGGAGGCGCGCAAATATCTTCAAAGCCGCGGGCTAGGGCCCGAGGACTGGCAGCGTTTCGGCATTGGCCTCGCGCCCGACGAATGGACCTGGGCGATCGACAAATTGAAGGCCGAGGGCTTCACGCTCGAGGAGATCGTGCAGGCCGGAATCGCGCGCGAGGGCGACGAGGGCAAGCGCGCTATCGACACGTTCCGCGGCCGTATCACCTTCGAGATCACCGACACCGCCGGCAAGATCATCGGCTTCGGCGGCCGCGCGTTGGCGAAGGACGCCAAGGCCAAATACATCAACTCGCCGGAAACGCCGCTCTATTCCAAAAGCCGCGTGCTTTATCGCCTGAAACAGGCGCGCGAACTGTTGGCGAAGACCAAAGCCGAGGGGCTTGTCGTCGGCGAAGGCTATCTCGACGTGATCGCGTTCGAGCGCGCCGACATCGCCGCGGTCGCGCCCTGCGGCACGGCGCTGACGGAAGAGCAGCTGCAATTGCTCTGGCGCTCCGGCGGCGAGCCGGTGCTGTGCCTCGACGGCGACGGCGCCGGCATGCGTGCGGCTGAGCGCGCGCTCGATCTGGCGTTGCCGCACCTGGCGCCGGGCCGCAGCCTGCGCATCGCCTATGCGCCGCAGGGCGAGGACCCTGACGACATTTTCCGCCGCGCCGGCGCTGAGGGCCTCGCCGCGCTCATTGCCGCCTCTGTCCCCGCCTCCACGGCGCTGTTCGAGCGCGAGAAGGCGCGTCACGGTGTGGCGACGCCGGAAGCCCAGGCCGCCTTCCAGGCCGCGCTCAAGGAGGCGGTCGGCAAAATCGGCGACCGCGAAACCCAGCGGGCCTTCTTCTCGGACCTGATGAGCCGGGCCAATGCGTTGATCCGGGCCCAGCGCCCGGCCTTCGTCCCCGGTCAGGGCGGCGGCCAGTTCCGCCGCAAGGGCGAGCCGCCGGGCGCCACCGCCGAACTCAAGGCCCACGCCGCCGCCCACCGCCCTCGACCGGCCGCCGAGAGCTTCCTGCGCGCCGCCGTCGACGCGCCCGCCATCCTCGCCAGCTACAGCGGTTGGATCGAACGCCTCGCCATCGCCGACCCCGAACTGGAGGCCATCCGCGACGCGCTGCTGGCGCTCGCCGATGAGGCGGAAGCGCACGGCGCCATTGACCGGGCGGTGCTCAACCTCCATTTGAGCCGATCGGGTCAGGAACGCGCGGCAGCGCGCATTTCGCGTTGGCCGAAGCCCAAGCCTCCGGCGGAGGGGGCCGATTTCGGCGCGGAATGGCTGGCTCTGGCGACACGCGAAGTGGTGGCGCCGGCGATCAGGGAGGAGCTGGCGGAGCTGCGGCAAGCGGCAGCCGAGGGGGACGACACGGCCTTCGCCCGCTTCCAGGCTTTGAGCCGGGAAGCGCGCGAGATCGAAGCGCGCGCCCGCGAAGCCAAGTTGGACGATGTGCAGGACGGCGGCGCCGGCGATCTGGTCGCCTGAAGTTTGATGCCTATTTCGGATTGAAGCATGAGCAAAGCATCGATGAGCAAGACCCAGGAAACGGCCACGGAAGAGAAGGACGCGCCAGAAGGCCCGATCCTCGATCTCTCCGACGCCGCGGTGAAGAAGATGATCAAGGCCGCCAAGGCCCGCGGCTTCGTCACCCACGAAGAGCTCAACAAGGTGCTGCCGAGCGAGGAATTCGATTCCGAGGCGATCGAAAACGTCATGGCCCAGCTGAGCGAGATGGGCATCAATGTCGTCGACAACGAAGAGGAAGGCGAAGCGGCGGAAGAAGAGTCGAAGGCCGTCGCCGTGCGCGACGAGGCCAAGCCGCCGGTCACCAACACCCGCGAAGACGCCGACCGCACCGACGATCCGGTGCGTATGTATCTGCGCGAGATGGGCAGCGTCGAACTGCTCTCGCGCGAAGGCGAAATCGCCATCGCCAAGCGCATCGAGGCTGGCCGCGACGCCATGATCCGCGGCCTGTGCGAAAGTCCGCTCACGTTCGAAGCCATCATGGTGTGGCGCGACGAGTTGCGTGAGCAGAAGATTCTCTTGCGCGACATCATCGATCTCGAAGCCACGTACGGCGCCGAGATGGGCATCGTCCCGCAATCGGCCCCCGGCGTGAACGCCGACGGCTTGGTCGATCCCGAGCTGGCCAAGATCGAAATCGCCGAAGCCGAGCGCAAGAAGGCCGAAGCCGCCGCCGCGCGCCTCGCGCCGAAGCCGGCGACCGACGAAGACGGCGAAGAGCGCGATCCCGGCGAAGCCGCGGCCGAGGCCGACGCTGACAGCGAGTTCGACGACGAGCAGGCGATTTCGATGTCGGCGATGGAGGCCGAACTCAAGGAAGGCGTCATGTCGACGCTGAACAATATCGCCGAAGCCTTCGGCCAGTTCCGCAAACTGCAGGAAAAGCGCATCGAGCTGCGTCTGCAGGGCAAGTCCCTCCCCGGCGCCAAGGCAGAGGCCTATGAGAGCGCGCAAAACACCATCATCGAAGAGCTGAAGAAGCTGAAGCTCAACAACGCCCGCATCGAAAGCCTGGTCGAGCAGCTTTACGCCATCAATCGCAAACTCATTCAGCTCGAAGGCAAGCTGATGCGGCTGGCCGAATCCAACGGCGTGCCGCGCATGCAATTCCTCGAAGCCTATCAGGGCCACGAACTCGATCCGAAATGGACAGAGAAGGTCGCCGCCAAGAGCAAGGCCTGGGCCAAATTCGTCAGCGCAGAGGCCCACGACATCGCCGACATCAGGAGCGAGATCGGCGTGCTCGCGCAAGAGACCGGCGTGCCGATCGACGAATATCGCCGCATCGTCCACGCCGTGCAGAAGGGCGAGCGCGAGGCGCGCCAAGCCAAGAAGGAAATGGTCGAAGCGAACCTCCGCCTCGTCATTTCCATCGCCAAGAAATACACCAATCGCGGCCTGCAGTTCCTGGACCTGATCCAGGAAGGCAACATCGGCCTGATGAAGGCGGTCGACAAGTTCGAGTACCGCCGCGGCTACAAGTTCTCGACCTACGCCACGTGGTGGATCCGGCAGGCGATCACGCGCTCGATCGCCGATCAGGCGCGCACCATCCGCATTCCGGTGCACATGATCGAGACGATCAACAAATTGGTGCGCACCTCGCGTCAAATGCTGCACGAAATCGGCCGCGAGCCGACACCGGAGGAATTGGCCGAGAAATTGGGCCTGCCTCTGGAGAAGGTTCGCAAGGTGATGAAAATCGCCAAGGAGCCGATCTCCTTGGAAACCCCGATCGGCGACGAAGAGGATTCACATCTCGGCGATTTCATCGAAGACAAGAACGCCATCCTGCCGGTCGACGCCGCCATCCAAAGCAATCTGCGGGAAACCACCACGCGCGTTCTGGCTTCGCTGACGCCGCGCGAGGAACGCGTTCTGCGCATGCGCTTCGGCATCG
>FKKE01000608.1_pt1 | contig 68755 bp, 69 predicted proteins | sample 1106331 | NCBI WGS metagenome assembly FKKE01 (sample SAMEA3931202, study PRJEB13176) | freshwater metagenome | biome: Drinking water system; feature: drinking water; material: freshwater | place: China | collected 2013-02-06 | reverse complement strand
CGGTGAATGCCGGGAAGCGGGCTGCGCTCGCAGCCGGATTCGCCAAGGCGACCGGCGACATTCTCGTCACCATCGATTCGGACAGTCTGGTCGAGCGACGAGCCTTGCTTGCCATCGCCGGCCCCTTCAGGAACGCAAAGGTGGGTGCAGTGGCGGGAAAGGTCTGCGTGCTCAACCGGTTCCAGTCAATGCTCCCCCGGATGCTTCACGTCCGCTTTGTCCTCTCCTTCGACTTTCTCCGGAGCGTCCAGTCGTCGTATGGGACGGTCTATTGTTGCCCTGGTGCTCTCTCGGCCTATCGGGCATCGGCGGTCAAACCACTGATTCCCGCCTGGCTGCACCAGCGGTTTCTCGGGGACACCTGCACGATCGGGGAGGACCGCGCGTTGACGAACGACGTGCTCGCGTCCGGATATCAAACGGTTTATCAACGCACCGCGGTGGTGCAGACCCTGGCTCCCGAAACCTATCGAAAGCTCTGCCGGATGTTCCTGCGCTGGGACCGCAGTTACATCCGTGAAGAGATCCGGCTCTGGAGGATTCTGTGGAAGTTACCGTGGCCCGCTTTGGTTCTGACGATTCTGGAGACCACCGTCACGAACCTCCGGTATCCGGTGGCCTATTGCTCGCTGGGGTTGATGCTATATTTAAGCGTCCATGATCCGCTGACCATCGTGCGTCTTTTGATTTCGATCGGAATAGTGGCCGCGTTTTACTCGCTGTACTTTCTCCAGAGTGAGCGATCCCGCGAGTTCTTTTTCGGCATCTGCTACGCCTATTTTCACTTCGTCAGCCTGCTCTGGATCTTTCCCTATGCGCTGGCCACGGTGCGGAACCGGTCCTGGATGACTCGATAGGCAAGACCCGACATTCACCTTCCTGCGGCACTTACATGATGAGTTCCGCCAGGCCGTAAACGGGTTGCATTGTACCGCCATACTCGAGCGTTCCCTGCACGATCGCCATGGAAAAGCCGCCGACCGCCCAATTGCCGATGCTCCGGCGGGTGGATTGAGCTAAGGTGAGCGCCGCGTGCCCCTGCGGACCAGTCCAAGTGATGCGCCAGGCTGTCGGCCAACGATAGAACCCCCAGGCCAGATCGCGATCGAGGATTTCTACGGACAGGTTTTTCGTCGCCTCGGCCGTGCCGTCAACAACCGTGAAGCCGGCAAGAAATCCGATGAGCGGAGCCACGCGCTCGCTTTTCTGGCTATGGACGTAGACGTCATCCGAACGTCCTGCCTGCAGATACAGTCCTTGAAATTCACTCCACATGCCCCAATACGTGCGCGTGAGANNGTGCGCGTGAGACGGTTGAAGTCCGGCATCATGAAGTATTCGTAAATGACTCGTCCTGGAATCGCGCGGCCGTTCCAGGTCAGGACGGCTGCGGCGGAGCCCATCCAGACCATACCGCCTTCATGACGAGTCCTCGTGTGTTCCAGAATCGGTTCGATCTTCAGGGTGAGCCGGTTGACCTCGCTGACCACCGTCATTCCGGTGCGTGCTGAACCTTGAAATCTGAAAAACAGGGAGTTAGGGATCGTGGTCAATTCGTGGCGGGCATTCTCGTATCGCCCGTTTCCCTTCAGGTCTACCCAGCCTCGTGTTTCGTCGTGGAGCACGAGAAAATGCTCGGCTTGGTAGGTGTTGCCGTCCCGGCCTCGGTTGTTGTCAAGGGCGAACGCCACATGCCCCTGACTATCCTCCCCGATGAAAGAGAAATAGTCGGAGACATAGAGCAGTGATGAAGCCGGCAGGGCCTCGGAGTCTTGAGCTGCAAAAGGAGCGTGTGCGCTGCCGGTGGTCAGGAAGTTTGCGAGACTTACAAAGGCGACTACAACTGCGGGATTGGCCACACGCGGTCGCATTCGTGATCCTACCACGCAGGGATCAATGCGGCCATGGCTCCGATGAAGCCTGGAGCGTAGATCGGTGGACCGATTCGACTCCTGCACGAGCGCATCCCGAGCGAGGTTCTTGATGACGACAATCGGCAGCCCGCCGCATGGAGTGCGCGGCGGGCTGTGAGGAACGATGTTAGAGAGCGTCCGGAGCCTTGTCTTTGATATCCACCCAGTTCGTGTCGGCTTTCTTGATGAAGCCAGGGATGTCTTTTTGCCACTTGTCCTGAATGCCCTTGTCCAGGTTCAAGTACAGCTTGCCATCTTGGACCTTCCATACTTCAGGGTCTGCGACGAACTTCTTTCCCACGGCGACACCGTAGGCGCAATAGCCGCCGTAGGCAGGCAGGTATTTCTTCGGCTCCTCGGCAAACAGTTTCTTATGGTCGGCATTGGCGAAGGCGTAGGTGACACCTTCGTACACGGTGACGTGATAGCCCGATCCCCGCATCGGTTTGCCGTCTGTGAAATAGGCCACGGGGTCATAGCCGCTGAGTCCTGGTGTGCTATGGCTGACGTCCCCGGCCGTGGCCACACCGCCAATCAGCCCTGCGATGAGGGCCAGTCCCACGATCGTAAGCTGCTTGATTCCTGTCATGATGTCCTCCGTGTTGTGAGTCAACAACCGTTCAAAGCTAACGGCATGCGCGCCGCTATGTCCTTATCGCTCGAGAGGACAAATCCTTACAGGCCTCCAGAAAATTTAGAGGAGTATGGTTGCGGGGGAGGAGTCGTCAGTGTCGATGAGAATCGAGTGCTTGTCTGATGCGGGCCTTCGCATCCGGGGGGAGGCCGGGTTGTGAAGGTCGGTTGCCCTCACTCAGCCGCCAGTCACCCTTGCGGAGCACGGTACGCAGAAGGGCCAGTTGCTGTTGATACCGCCGGCAGAGCCCGCAGATCCAGAGATGGATGCACATCCGCATGCGGTGGGAGAGCGGGAGGGATTGATCCATCGACTGAGAGATCAGCCGAGACATGTCGTGACACGTGGGGAGGAATCGTGAGAACCAGCTCATGACGAGAGGCCTTCCTGCGTTCCGCCGAAGTATCGAAGGGCCAGGCAATCACGCAGCTGTTTTCTGGCTCGATGAAGGATCACGCCGAAATTTGTCGGTGTGAGCTTCAAGAGTCTACAGATTGCCTCGGTATCAAGTTCGTCCATTTCGCGGAGTGAAAAGACCTGAGCCGCCTTGGGAGAAAGCTTCTCCAGACAGATGGTCAAGCTCTCCCAGAACTCACGACGCTCGACGATGCCGTCCGGCCTGTCCGGCCATCCATGCCAAACGGGTTGACCCGGTTTCCAGTGTCCATCGTTCAAGAACGACTCGTCCCCTGAGCTGTCTAGGATCGTCTCAGGCTCCTGCACCGCCTCACGGGATATTCGACGATAGTAATCGACGATTTTATGCTTCATGATTCCAATCATCCACCGCCGTTCCGCCCCTTCGCCCGTCCCCCGATAGGTGCCTTCGAGCGCGGCCAAAAACGTCTCCTGCACGAGATCCTCAGACACTTGAGGGTCGCGGACGCGGAGGAGGGCGTAGCGATACAAGGCATCCCCGTGGGCATCGATCATCTGCTGCGAGTCTGACAGTATCCTCTCCGCCATCGTTAGTCCTTCAAGGAGCCGCGATTGTCTGTGCCCCCGCGTCAACCGGCCGCCAGTCGGCTTCTTAGCGTATATCGGGAATAATTCCGATTTCTTACATGACGTGCCTAGTCAGGGAACCTGTAGCAGGCAGACGTCTAATCTCCCTGCTGATACCAGCGATAGGTCTTTCCGTCCCAATAGATGAGAGCGCTGGCGGCTTCAAGTTTTTGGACGAGCAGCGCATCGCCGCGGAGTGTTGGAGGTTTCTTCCCCGAAGCTCCAGGCTGGACCGGTTGTTTGGCGAAGACGCTCCAGGCGTCGAGCCAAGCGAGGTCATCGCCGCCGTTGCCGAAACCCTTACCGGCACCGACTACAAATGGAACCGAGGAGCCTGCGTGGAGAACGGCCAGGCCTTGTTTACTGGTCGATTTCTGAGTGATCAACACTGCCACGTCGAGCGTGCCGTCTCCGTTGAAGTCGCCGTGGAGAAAGTAGGGATTGAGGCGGGTCGAGAGAGCATAGGCTGAGGCTACCGTTTTCTCGTGTAAAGCGTTGAGGGCCCATTCCGGCAGGTTCTGCTGCTCTTGCCAAGTCGGTTCGGTGCCCCATACGATAGCGTTCGTTGAGGCGACCAACAACGCCGCCAAGAGTCGAGTCCATGCTGAGCGTCGCATAGTCGCTCTATATGGACGGTTTGGCTGCAACCGTCAAGACATGACACAGGTGCTGAGGTGATTGACGTGAAGAACGGGCGGTTGACGATCCAACGGCCGAACGGTGAGTTGTCTCCCGAAACAACCAAAAGCGCGTTCGCTTCTTCCACCACCGCTCGGTTCTGTCGAGTGCACAACTGCTCCGAGCCCTGGACGATGTTCAGCTGCATGGAATTGCAAGTTAGAGATGATGCCTTCTCTGGAACCATCGGTTTTAACGGAGAGAATCTTGAATTCATCATTCTGGCGAGCAGACGCTCTGAGTTTGGTCTCGCTCTATCCGAGCTGTCGAGAGAGAAAGAACAGGCCCGGCAAGGATTTCACAATGAATGGTTGAGCCGGCAGTTGGCTGGTCAAGTCGCAACACAATCTCATGGGCCTGACACTCCGGTCTGGACTTGGACCTTTCCCTGGGGGCGGATCGTTTCGGGATGGGATGTGAAAAATGGAACCGCCGAGCTGGTCATTCGCTACCGTCAGGATGGTCAACCGATCAAGCCAATTTAGGTTACGTGACATTCTTTTGACCTAAGCGTATGCTTCGCGTCCACAAGTTGGGCAGCAATCTCATCTCGATACAGCACAAAGGAGGACTTCATGCGGCGACGCATCTTGTCGGTTCTGGCTTCCACTGTTTTAGGATTGATGTTCTGCTGGGGAGGCATGGCCGTACCAGTGCCATCGGTGGCGGCCGAAGAAGCAGTTCTCGATCTGAACAGCCCCGATGTGATTAAGCATGCGCTCGAACAGCAGCTCGGGAAGCGCGTGAAGGTGAAGTTGGAGTCTGGCCAGGACCTTGAAGGCAAAGTGGCGAAGGTCGGGTCCCATGCCGTTCATCTGAGCGAGCTGAGCGGGATGGAGTTCTTCGACGCCACTGTGAAGCTGGAAGAGGTCGCCGCGGTGGTCGTGCGTGTACGCACGAAGTAGCGGTCGGTTCTCGTAGAGGCGAAGATGAGAACGTTCGGTTTCATGGCGCTTGCCGCAGTGGCTGGCTATGCGGTCGGCATAGCGGTCGGGTACTGGATGGTCAATACCTTCTCCTCCAACCGGCATGACAAGCAGATGGAAGCGGCTATGACGTCTGCGTTCGTGTTCGGCCCGGCAGGCTCGGTGTTGGCCATGCTGGTGACATGGGTTATGCTGTAGCGCCCACATTTGTACCGCTATCCCCGCACAATGGGGGCGCACCGAGTTCGAACTCATCGACAAATCGATCGCGCGCTGTGAGGTCCCGTTCATAACGGGTTGACAGTACTTCCGCGAGAACTGACAACATCCTGATCCCTCGATTGAAGGAGGCCAGTTCCATGTTCGCGATGGATCTGCAGCAGCTTCCGATCGGAAAGATCTTTTGGACCGTTTTGGCCGTCGAGGTCGCCGCATTCGCGATCCTCTTGATTGTGGCTTTTCGGACAGGCACCAGCGGGCCAGAGGGTCTGGTCGGAGCATGGATTCTCGCGCTTCCGCCGATCGCTTGGGGGATTCTTGCGTGGTTCTTTCAACGGACCGAATCGTACTCGTTGCGGCTGGGCTACACGGCGGTGTTGGTGTTCCCACTGGTGCTCGCCGCGGTCGGGCCGATCTATCAACAGGTTCAACATGCCGTCTGGGAGCGAGGATGGCGTGGGGCGGACTATTTTCCCAATGCGCCGCAGCGGGACTTGGCCGGCGCCATTTACGACCGCAATGTAGAGTCAGTCAAAAAGCTGATTCCGACAGCAGGCGATCTCAACAAATCCTACCTGCAGGAGACGACACTGTTCGACTATGCGATGTCGAACACGGATGCATCGGACGCATCGTTCGAGATTCTGCGCGCGCTGTTGGTGGCGGGTGCCAATCCGAACGTGCCGCCTGGCCGTGCGTTGTCACTCGCACTCTATCGGGGGCCGCGCTTCGCGCAACTCCTCTTGGACGCGGGCGCCGACCTGAACGAACTGGACGGTGCAGGGCGGCCGGTCTGGTGGACGATGCTGTCGGCCGGTTCGGATGAAGATCTGACGACGCTTCGACTGCTGCTCGACCGCGGCGCCGACATCAAGAAACGCGATCGCGAAGGAGGACCCGTTGCCTGGGCCGCGTACCAGAAAGCCTGGCGGGCAATGTGGCTGCTGATGGAACGGGGTGCCGACTGGAAAAGCGAGCAGGAATTCGGTGTTTCCGTGCACCAGATGCTGATGAACGAGCTCCAGTACAGGCGGGATGATGTTCCAGAGGAGTTCCGTAAGGCGCTGGCGAAGTACGAAGCCGCGGCGAACGAGCGATCGTGAATCCATCCATCCCAGCGCACTTTGCCGCCGACATGGCGCGGCTCCCGCCGGCGTTGCGCGCGGTGCTGGAGGGGGAACTCGCCGCAGGCAACGAGATCGCTGAGGTGCTGTGCGGCTTTCCCGTGGCGCCGGTGGGTGTCGGGATTCGGTTGGCACGCCCGCTCTCCGTTCCGGTTCCTGAGGGGACCACCGGAATCACGCCCTGCCGATTTCCCAATTGGGACGGGTCCAGCGGCTATTCGGACGAGCCGAGACATTCCTTCCTGTTTGGGCCCCGTGTGGTGCCACCGGACCCCCCGAGCATGGACGAGATTCGTGCAGCAGCCGATCGCCCGTGTAAGCCAACAGCCGAAGCCGCGCCGGACTCGCCGCTGGGGCGGTTCGAGCGGAGCCTCTCCATCGACTATGAAAAGTGGCATGACGGGATCGGCTACGATCTCGACGCAATTCGAGATGCCTCGCCCACCGAACGCGAGCGAATCGAAGCGCTCCTGCTTCAGCGGGGAGTCGAGGGTTGGCGTGAGGTCGAGGCTTTGGCGGCTCTCAACAGTCCCGGCGGGTTCCGGGCACTCGAGCGGGCGAAGCATTCTCGAAAACGCGAAGTTGCTCTGGCCGTGGCGCGGTATGCCCCGCATTTACTATCAGAAGAGGAGTTGGTTGCACTGATCGTGCGAATGGTCCTGACCGCGTCGTTCTTCGAAGGCCTAACGCAGGCCTTGGAACTGGCGGAGCAACACCATCCGCCGGTCGTCGTTGAGGCTTTGCTGCGGGGGACATTGGAACGGGAAGGCGATATCGCTGTGCACTATGCAGCGTTGCTCATGTTTCTGCATGGCAAGGCCGAGTCGTCGTTCGACTGGGCGCAGCGGCCATTCTTTCTGACCTTCAATACGGATGACCCTCACGAACGATCGGCCGCATTTCGTGAACTCTGCCGTCAGATCGGCGTCGATCCGATTCCCTACCTGCCAAGAGCCTGACGGATGGGAATGAACGCGCTTGCCTTCTTGCGCCGTGATCGATGCTTTCGTTGGTAGTCCTGTGTTCACATCTTCATACAGCGGCGGGATGTGGAACGGGAGAGCCAACCAATTCAACGGTCATGCGCACGGGTACATTCGGACGCAGTGTCATCAACCGGCCACGTGACCCGGGTGCGCTCTCGGCGCCTAAGTAACGTAATTGTGAAACGAGCGTTCCAATGTTTTCAGCGCCTCCCTTTGTGCGTCAGTCATGGGGAGGAACGCTCGCTGCCAGTTGAGGTCGAATTCTTGCCCGTACGGCCCCTCTCACCTATATATAGTTGATTGCAGGAATCGACGGTTCCATCCAATAGTGAATCTGATTGAGACAACATCAATGCGCGGTCACCTCTTCGGCATCGCCTTTGCTGCCGTCATCACCGGAACGGCGTGGTTGGGTGTGCCCTGTTGGGCGGAACCACCGGAGCCGACTCAGTTGATTCGCATTGAGCGGAGTGCCGTCGAGGGGCTCAAGCGGACGAAATCGGAGGCCATTCTCGATCTTCTTCCCCGTCCGCTTCCTGCCGAGTATACGCAGGCTGAGCTTCAAGAGTTCGAACGCCGCATCCGCAATCTCAGCCTCTTCGACCATGTGGCGGTGGCCGTACGGGACCACACGCTCACAGTCCAGGTGCAAGAGAAATTTACGCTGGCCCCGATTCTTAATTTTACGAGCGGAAGCAGCCCACGGGATCTCAACGCGACGGGCGGGCTGGTCGAGTACAACATCGACGGTGGCGCGACGGCGCTCGGCGCCCTGTTCAACTATAGCCAGCGGGGACCGAACGTGGAGCTGTGGCTTTCCCAGCACGCCTACAGCCCCAATCGGTGGGCGAAGGAAATCAAAGGCGCCTACAACAACAATGGGATCAGATTTGCCGATTCTGCGACGTCCTGGGATCGCCGGCGCTTTGGAGGGGAATTCGAGATTAAGGCGCCCTATTGGTATGGATCGCCGCTTCGATTCGAAGTCGTGGCAAAGGTCTACCGTGAGGAGATTCAGGATGCCAAAGGCGCACGCCCGCCGGACGGCACCTACGTCGGACTGACTCCCGAACTGACGTGGGATGAATATCATTGGCACGATCTTGTGCCGAAGGGGTTTCGTGTGTCGGTGGAACTCAAACCAGGGTACTTCCTCGGGCCGAACCAGAATCGGCATGAAGGCCGCATCAAGTATCTGCAAGGGATTCCACTCGGCAGTCTGACGGTGCTCATGATCAACGCTGCGGCAGAGGCGGTCAACGCAGGGAATGCCAACCATAGCTTACTGCTGGGAAGTCAGGTCGGTCTGCGTGGCCTGTCGGACAATCTGTTCCGAAACCGCGTGCAGACATATTCGAACGTGGAGTTGCGCCACGCTATCCAGATGGCGCCACGCTGGGCAATACAAGTAGTCGGATTTTCGGATTTCGGCGCGTTCCAAACGTTCACGGAAGACGGGAAGGTGAAAAGTTGGCGGGGCGGGGTCAGTGCCGGCGGTGGTGCACGGCTGATTCCGACCTTCCTGTCAAATACGCTTCTGCGCGTGGATTACGCTCGCCTGATGGAACCGATTCCCAACACCTTGGTCCAAGTCGGTATCACGCAATATTTCTAGGGAACTGTCGAGTGCCGGCTGGAGTGTCAGCGGAATTGCCGGCGGGCGATCGTGACCACTCCCTTTTGATCGGTCCACTGCATCTCGTCCTTGTCGAGGATCTTGTATTTGACTTCTTGTCCGCGTCCGCCGCCGTCCGGATAGAGATGAAGGACGCCGTTTTCTCCGTCGATATTCCCTCGTTGCTGTTTATTGCCGGCCAGCAGTGTCATGTAGAAACGCCCGTCCCCTTCGACGCGGAGATTCGCGATGGCTCGCCCGTTCGGCTGCTTCAGGAACCAGGAACCGATCAGGGCCGGATCCAGCTTGCCGCTGCCTTTCTCGGTCGGCGGCGGGGGAGGCGGTTCGATGACGGTGGTTGGGAGCCGTGGCGCAACCAGCGAGGACACGCGCTTAGCTTCCTCGACGCCGAGTCCTGCCACGGTGACGGTCGCCAGCGTCTCGCCCCGCAAGAACGTCAGGGCTTCTGATCCCTTCAAGACTTGGCTCTCGAAGTAGGCGTGATCTCCGATACCGGACAACTCATCACCCTTCGCGTGCCGGCGTCCGGCCTCGAACCGCCGCTTCTGCGCGCCGGTCGGCGTGGCGTCAGTCCTGATGGTAACCGACGTCATCGGCTCCTTCTGCAGACGGTACATGCAGGTGCCGCCCGTCGAGATCCCCTTATAATGGATAGGGCTTGGCACCTCTCGTGTGACCGGCCCCTTTAAGATGGCACTGGCTTCCTCCGCCGACAGGACCGAGCAGGGTTCGAGCGAGGCCGATCCTCCCGCTCCTCCAGGCGCGTCGCTGCCGCAGGACAGCATCAGGGCGGCGTTTCCCACAGCTACAGCGAACCATGCTGTTCGGCATCGAGCCATCGCCCACCTTACCGTGTCACGGTGAGGGTAACCGGCACGCTGCTGCTGTTTCCACCGGAGGAGGCAGTCACCGTTACAGTCGAGGTGCCTGCTGGTGTGCCGGTAGCCGGCACGCCGCCACCGGAAGTGGTCGCCGGTGGAGTCGAATCGCTGCTACTGCAACTTGCCATCGCGACCACCGAGATCAGCAGAACGGCCGACCACAGAGTATGAGTATCGGCCCGCCGCCTGTACCAGAGCCCTCCGATCAGCATCAGCCCAACGGGAGTTAGCGCGTAGGCGAACATCGTGGGTGAGCTGCTGGGCGAGAGCATTGCCACCAGTCCACCGTTGGTGGTGAGCGTCAGGGTTGTATTGATCGGACCGCCGGCCGGGGTCACGCTCGCCGGATTGAAACTGCAAGACGCGCCGACGGGCAAGTTGCCGCAACTGAAGCTGACCGGTTGGGTGAATCCAGCATCCGGAGTCACGGTGATCGTCGACGTGCCGCTTTGACCGGCTGACACAGTCAGTTGATTGGGCGATGCGCCCAACGTAAATGGCGCTGTGCCGCCGGTGGTCGAGCAAGGTGCACCGATATCGTCGTCGCACACATGCGCGATATAGGCGACGGTCTCATTCTGACCGGTCTGAGGTGTGGTGGCCTGGCCCTGAATCCATTGTCCGTCGCGCGACATGCCCGTGACTGAGACCAGAGTAATGCCGGTCATATCCACGCCGCCGTCGACGAGAATCTGCCTCAAGTCCTGAATGCCTTTCGCTTGCGTCCAGCGGAAGGCCGTGCCCAGAGAACTCGAACTCCAGCCCAGAACCGGCCCTCGATATTCGAAGAAGCCTGGGCTAGACATCCCGACGACAATTTTCCCGTTGTCACTGACGGCGGTCGCCGCTGCCGTCGTATGTCCCGGAAGCGGGCCGATCGGCTGCAATACCGGCTGCGCAGGCGGAGGCGGAGCGGTCCACCGAAAGGCGTTGGCGCCGACCGTCATTCCAACCACCACGGTTCCATCGCCCGAGACCGCCGTGGCCAGTGAAAACCTGTTGCCGGGGACGAGATCCGTAAATAAGCCGCCGGTCCATCGGAACGCGCCCCTCCGCGTAAATAACCCGGCGGGAAAATCCGCATCGCCGACGATGACGGTGCCGTTGCCGCTCACACCAAGAGCGCGTGAGGCACCGCTTGCTCCGGCTGGGGGGTTGAGATCCTGCATGCCGTTGGCTTGTGTCCAGCGGAACGCGTGCTGCGTGGCATCGCCTGTGGTCACATCCGAAATTCCAACCACGACCGAACAGTCCTGATTGGTGTTGGTGGCGAAGGAACTGCGGTTGGCGTTGTTCGGCGGATCGAGCGTGCCGAGGTCGACAGGTCCGGTCGCCTGCGTCCAGCGAAAGGCGTGGAAGGGCGTGAAGAACCCGCTGTCCTGGTAGCCGACGATGCAAGACCCATCGCCGTTGCTGTTTTGTGCACCCCCGCTGACGTTCGTATTACCCGATGGTTGGAGATTTTGCACACCGAGGATGCGATTCTCTACAAAGTCGACTTGTACCCTTACAGGTACCTCTACAAATGTGTTGCCGACGATCCTGGTTTGAGTGCCCCAGATAGTTAAGATTCCGTCCTTATCAAGGACATAGCCGTCTGCATGTATGTCAAAGAAGTAGATAATCGCTTCTGCACGCACATTGCCTGGTGTTTCCTGAGCATATCCCCTGTTGACTGTGACCAAACACCCCAGCGCGAGGATTGCCGCCACTAAGCTGCAAATCAGCGCTGTGAATGAGATCGTGCGAGGAGGATTCGGGCGGGACATGAATCACCTCTGGGTTTTTGGAGGAAGCGGGTGAAAAGCATAATTTCTGATTCGTGATATATGCAAGGAATAATCGCTCGGAACGATGCACCCCCTCCAAAGAGGGGGTGCAAGACGGCCCTGCGGCATCCTTTATTGACAGGTAAAACCTCCGGCAGTAGCCTACCGTACCTCTACGATGGAGGCCTGCCTTGCTAGGTTCCAACTTCGCCACACCTTCGCAATATCCAAGGATTCATCAGCATGTTCGCGCACGTTCATCGTGGTGGGCTGAGCTCACAGGGGCCGCGGCATCCGTTTCTCGATATGCGATGGCCGTAGGATGTGTTGTTGCCCTGTTGGCGCCGATGGCTGGAGGAGCACAGGGACACGATCAGGATGAGCTGAATCGTGCGAAGGCATCGCTCAGGGTCAAGGAGTTTGACGCAGCAGCGTTGAGGTTCGGCCGACTTGCGACGGCAGGCAATGCGGAGGCCCAATTCTACATGGGGCGGTTGACGGCCATGGGCACCGGTGTGACGCAGGACAGTGTGAAAGCCACCGAGTGGTTTCGTCGTGCTGCGGAGCAAGGTCACATGGAGGCGCAGGCTGTCCTCGGCTTGCACCACATGCAGGGAATCGGCGTGTCGGTAGACTACGCCGAGGCGATGCAGTGGTCGAAGCGCGCGGCGGAGCAAGGACACGGAGGCGCCGCCTACAACTTAGCAAAGATGTATGCAGCCGGTGGGCCGGGGCTTGCTGCCGACAGGGCTGAGGCCGAACGCTGGGCAAAGACGGCGATGACGAAAGGGTTTCCCGATCCGCTGAAGGTCCGTCCAGAGAGGCCGAAACAGTCAGAAAGCGCCGTCGCCATCTTTAAAGAAGGTGAACGCCTGTACCTGGCCGGCAAGATGGCGGATGCCGCGCGCATCTTCGCACGCTGTGCGCAGACGGGCGATGCGAGGTGCCAGCTCCAACTGGGCTGGCATTATGAAGAGGGAAAAGGTGCGCCCCGCGACCTGACTGAGGCGGTACGGTGGTATCGTGCCGCCGCCGAGCAGAACGACCCCCAAGCCCAAATGAACCTGGGGAACATGTATCAACTCGGGCGTGGCGTGAAGAAGAACTGCCGTACGGCGGTCGAATGGTTTGCGCGGGGCGCGATGCACAATGATCCGGGAAGTCTCTTCAGCCTCGGTCGCATGTACCAGTTCGGCTTCGGTGTCAATGAGGACCGAGCCAAGGCCCACGCGCTTTTCCGCCAAGCGGCCGCGCTGGGTAATCTCAAGGCGCGCGAGGCGCTGGCGACTTTCAAACAGCACGTGTTTCCCGATGGCCAGTCGGCAGCCATCTACGACAGCCGAGTCCAGCGGTATGCGTCTGCGGTTGCTGGTTGCCAAAACGCGGCGAACCAAGCCGGCCATACCATCACGTGCCTGGTTCCCGTAATCGACTGGAATCCCAAGACCTGGGAAGATTGCTAGAGGTTCTCATGATCACATCGACAACTGTTGCGCCTTATCTCTTCAGGAAAATCGTGTCTGCGGGTGAAACAATCGTTTTCGTACTGGCTGCAGGAGCGGCAACTCTGGCTCTCCCATCGTTCGCTCATGCCGCGTCCTGTGACGCTGTCGTCGGCACGTGGGCCTGGTTTGTCGGCGGCGAGGTGACGATCAAGTCCAATGGGACCTTCACGCAAAAGTCAGGAAACTCGGGAACCTGGGATTGCACGGATGCTTCCAAGAACGCCGTCACCTTGAGATGGGCCAAGGGCGGCTTCGTGAACAAGATGGTGCTGACGGCGGATGGCGCCAATCTGTCCAGCACGGACCCCTCGCAATCCTTCGTCAAAGCGACCAGGGTCAATCCGGAAACTGTACTCACCGACTTGTTGGCACCTCGTCAGGCGACGAATGTCGACTTACCATCGTCGTCACGCCGGCCCACCGGACAACCAGGCGGGACTGTGCCGATCAAACCGTCCACCCCTCTTGCCAGTACACAAACAAAAGGTCCAGCTTCATATGACTCTCCTCAAGGGTTTGTCAGTTCCGATCCGAAGGTCGAAGCGCGTTTTAAGCAGGGCTACGAGCTGTACATGAAAAAAAGCTATGCGGCGGCCTTCCCAATCCTGCTGGAGACCGCGCAAGCGGGACACCCTCGGGCCCAAGCGGTCTTGGGCATAATCTACAGTCAAGGTCGTGGTCAAGCGGTGGATAACAAGCAGGCCGCGGTGTGGTACGGCAAGGCGGCGGCGCAGGGCCATCGCGCCGCGCAGTTTTCGCTTGGAAATTTGTATCTCGAAGGCGACGGCGTGCCGAAAGATCAAGTGAAGGCCGTCCAGCTGTATCGCCAGAGCGCTGACCAAGGTTTCCCCGATGCGGAGTTCCACATTGGGCTGGCCTACGAATTCGGATGGGGCGGACTCCCCAGAGACCGGCGGACGGCGATCAAGTGGCTGGATCGAGCGAGCCGCCACAAGCATGGGCAAGCTGGCTGGATCGTGGGTTGGCTAGAAGATCCTAAGACGCCGCATTTCAAGGATATTGATCAACTGGGAAAATATATCGGCGGCATCATCGAGCGACGTGCATCAGCGGCGTTCGAGGGTGGCGGTGGTGGCGGCGGCGGAAACCCCTGCAGCAGCTATTCGGGTCCTGCGGCGGCTGCCTGCAATCAAGGGGATCAAGTCGCAAAAGACCGATACTTACGGCATCAAGAAACCCAGGAGGATAAGCGGAAGTATGGTGTTCAGTGATCGGCTTCGCGGCGCCATTGAAACGATCGTGCCGGAGCCTGTCGGACGGACGGTTGGCAGTGTTACTTTTCTCTGGCGAGTCGCTGTCGCTCCTCAATAGCCAGGGTAGAGCGAGTTCCAGCTCATCCCGTGCGCCTGATAGAACTGCTTCATCTCGTCGATCGTCTTGATGTGTTGGGTGCTGCCGTCCGGGAGATAGGCGGTGACCGGAGGCTTGGGTCCCATGTTCGGGCCTGCGATGCCAAGGTCGTTCTGATCCGGTCAGTTGTCATGCGGAACATGCTGAACCATATTCTCTTTTGCCCGAGGAGCTGAAGACGTCCGAACCCTGCAGTTGGGCATGGGCGGGCCATGAAGTCAGAATGCTCGAGACGAGGGCGGTCCAAACCAGGAAACGAAGGAGAGCAGACAAGAGGAGCATAGTCGCTCCGCAGAGGTGATGGCCTCTAGGCCGCAAGCCCTTTATCACAGGATAGGCCAGGGGTACAACGGTCGGCAGAGGCGCTTGAAGCGTTCGGCAATCGGCATGTATCCTTATGCGCCATCATCTGGTATTGCGCTCCGTCCTACGGAGGTACTCGCATGACCCAGCCATCGGCTCCTTCTTCCGTATCATTCTTCACGTGTATCTCCGGGCCCGATCACGGTAAACGCTTCGCCGTTCGTGAGGGCGAGGCGGTGATCGGCCGCGCGCTGGAGTGTCACGTGCTCAGCGACGACCACGATGTTGCTGAACGGCACGCGGTCTTTACACTCAGCAACGGTCGGTTGGTCTGTCGGGCGCTGCACGGCCACTTGTACGTCGATGGGCATCCGGTATCCGAAGCTATTTTGACCGGTAAGCAGCAGGTACGGATCGGCCGTTCGCTTTGGCAGCTTGCCGGACATGACGCATCGTCGGGATCGTCACGGTGGATCGAGGGCTTCAGCGAGCGGATCAGCTCGGTGGCCGGCGTCGAAAAGATTCAGGGCTTCGATGCGCGCGACATGTTTTCGGAGGTCTTAAAATCGCGCACGGACGACGAGATCGAAGAATACTTCACGTCCGGTACGCCCTCCACGACTCCGCCGTTAGAATCCGTCGACGCGAATTGGGCGAAGCCGTGGGTCTTCTTCAAGACCTTCACGCTTTCGGCGGTCGTCTATCTCGGATTTGTCTTCGCGTTTCGAGAATTTCATAACCTGCACTTGGTGCCGGGGCTCATCATGACGGGCACCTTCCTGATTCCGTTCTCACTCCTGATCTTTTTCTACGAGATGAACGTGCTGCGCAACGTGTCGCTCTATCAGCTGGTCAAGCTCTTTCTCTGTGGAGGGATCACGTCCCTGATTCTGTCGCTGTTCTTGTTCCGATGGGCGCATCTCGGTTCATGGCTGGGTGCCATGGACGCCGGTTTAGTTGAAGAGACGGGGAAGGCCGCGGCCCTCTTCTTGGTCATCAATAAACTCAAATATCGATCGACATTGAATGGCCTGCTCTTCGGCGCGGCGGTGGGAGCCGGCTTTTCCGCGTTCGAGTCGTCCGGCTATGCGCTCCGATTGGGGCTCCAAGACGGTGTGGATGCGATGCTCGACAACATTACGTTTCGAGGCGTGTTGAGCCTGATCGGTGGACATATTCTGTGGACGGCCATGGTGGGCGCCGCACTGTGGCGAGTGCGAGGAGACCGGCGATTCAGCCTGGAGATGCTGCGCGATCCGCGGTTCCTCCGCATCTTCGGGCTCGCCGTCGTCCTGCATATGCTCTGGAACTCTCCCATCACGCTGCCGTTCTACCTGAAATTCGTCCTGCTGGGTTTCGTGTCCTGGGTTGTCAACCTTGCGCTCATTCAAACGGGCTTGGGCGAAGTGCGCCAGTTGCAACAGGCGCGTGGGATCGGGGCGGGAAACGGCACGAGCGACTCGCGGCTGCGCAGTGTCTGAGGATTCCGTATCGGCGAGCATGTCCACATGAGGGTTGACGGCACGGGCATGAAGTATGCTCCAGCGAAGCGGGAGGCTGTTATGCAGAAGATTGGTGGGGTCGTCGTGCTCACGCTGTTGCTCGCACCCGCCGTTGCCTATGCCGATGCCAATGATGATGTGGCCGCCTGTCGCCGGATCATCGTCCGCCTCGGTGATGACTCGAAAGCTCCAGCCGACCAAAATTGTATGGGACTCTCATACGCCTATGGGCTCAATCACAAGAAGGACTTTGCGAAGGCTGCCATGTGGTTTCGCAAAGCCGCCGAGCAGAACTATGCTCCGGCACAAGCCTGGCTCGGGTTTTTCTACGAGAAGGGCAACGGCGTAAAGGCCGATCCTGCCGAAGCCGTGAAGTGGTACCGCAAATCGGCGGACCAGAACAATCCAGACGGTCTCTTTCATATGGGCCGCGCGTATGAAAACGGTATCGGCGTCACGAAAGATCTGTCGCAAGCGAGAACCTACTATACAAAAGCGGAAGCCGCGGGAGCACGGGATGCCTCCATGGCGCTGGCGAATCTTGGCAGCGCTCCGGCGACGCTCACGCCGACCCAGGAACAAATCAATGAAGGAATACGGATGTATAAAGCCAAGGATTTTGCGGGAGCTGCCAAGGTATTCCAGAAATTGGCTGACCAGGGCAACCCCCGAGGACAGTACCTGCTCGCCTATCAGTATGAGAAGGGTGAAGGCGTCCGTCAGAGTCAGGAAGAGGCCCTGCGGTGGTACCGCAAGTCGGCGGAGCAAGGCTATGCCGAAGCGCAAAACTATCTCGGCATGATCTATGAGAACGGGACCGGCGTGAAGGAGGATTGGGCGGAAGCCGTCCGGTGGATTCGCAAGAGTGCGGAGCAAGGGAATGCGGAGGGACAATTTCTACTCGGCCGCGTCTATCAGTTTGGGATGATGGTCCCGCAGAGTCGGCAGGAGGCCATTAAGTGGTTCGATAAGGCCGGAGATCAAGGTCACAGCCAAGCCAACTATTTCGCCAACCATCTCAAGGCGAGAAACAGCTATGTGGGATTCCGGAACGACGAGGAGCATAAGGTGGTGGTGGGTCTGAAGTTGCGGATGGCGACACTGAACATCGAACCGTTCGGTCGAACGTTCCAGAATTCTGCCGAGCGCATGGCCTATCTTCGCCAGGCCGGCAAACAAGCCGACTACGACGAAGCGAAGCTGCGGTGGGAGTGGGCCAATCAAGAGTACAAGGCCTGCCGCGACGCCGGACGATCCGGTTGCAGCGAACCAGGACTGCCGCCATAGGGCCCGCAAGGCTTTTCCGGAAGGAGTCGGCAGGCTACGCCGTGCGCATCGGATTGACCGGCTAGCAGACGCCATGGAGGGCGCCGCGCTGTGGCGGGTGTTGAGGAAGAGGGCGTTCCATCTTGAGATGCTGCGCGATCCGCGCTTTCCGGCATATCGAAATAGCTCTGGCGGTACAGCCTGTCAACTGCACGTTGTGGAACAGTACTCGAGCGCCTGCCTATTTGTATCGGAACCACTTTATCGCCTTTACTCCGGCGAAAAGAATGTCCATGTTCGAGCTACGAACCTGGTTATCCCAGAACACATAGTTCCCAGCGAACTTGGCAACGTTGAACACGTGAGTTGAGCCATCCTCGCGCACGATGAACACCATGCCCTCAGAATTGTTCGGCATGCGGTTTATGACTTTTGCGAAGTCATCAATGCTTAGGGGAATCGGTTTACCCTCCGCCATTTTCTGGAAATCGCCTGGTTGTCCGGTCAGCGGATCTTTCGTCTTTGGTCCTCCGAAATGTTGCTTGAGTTTGGCATACACCTCTTCCCATGTCGGCTGTTCCTGCTGAAAGAGATACGATGGATCGCCGGTGGCATTGTGTAAGGTGCGCCAAAAGCAATCTTTCCGCTCCGGGCTGCACGAGCTTGAGCCGGGAGGGGCTTCTGCTGGCGGTCCTTTCTTGGAGGGCGCAGTGGGCGGTTCTTCGGGCGAAGGCTTCGTGGGACCGGGCTCCGATGCCGGCTGTTGTCCGGGACGTGGCTTTGTTTTCTGCTTGACGAGTTGGTTCAGATCTTTTCCGTCACAGATCAGTTTCCCCAACCATTTGCCGACCTTGTACGGATCTGCCGTGGGGTCATAGGCCTGGATATCCTCATAGATGGCATAGAGCGATCCAGCTTTCCCGATGACCTCCACGGCTTTCTTTAACCGCTCAAGTCGCTTGAGGATGACCAGCGGAGCAGTTGCCAGATCGGCAGGGAGATTTTCCTGGAAACAATCCGCCATGCCCTTCGACATGCCATCGGCGAAAACGAATGGGGGATCTGGCCGGCCCAACTTGTAACGACCGGAAGGTTGGTTTGGATTGTTCGTTGATGTTGGCTCCTTAGGCGAGGATGCGGGCGGATCCGGCTTCAGGTGCGGGTCAGGCGCTCGATCAGGTTGGGGCGACATCTTTTTTGGAATTGGAGAGGTATTCTTTTTTTGACGAGGCCTGTTTTGGTTGTCCTGTGTTGGTTGATTAGGTAGACCTTCATTCTGCTCGACTTTGCCCTGAAGCGTGGGGCCACGGTTCGCCTGATTGAAGCAGTCGATGAAGGTGCGTATTTTCTTATCCCTGAGCCCGAACTGTTCGTTCGCCTGCTTACGGAGTGCTGAGCGCTGGCGGCCGTCCAACCCAGGTTGCCTCGCTTGTTCGTCGAGAGCCAGGGCTGTGTCTTGAAATGCCTTGGCCTCGTCCAGAATCGAAAGGCAGTGACTGGATTTCTGTTTGGCTTCTGTCGAGTGCTTGTCGTACCAGCGGTGTGCGCCCCCGACGGCGAAGCGATCGTATTCCCCGGACGTACTGAAAACGTCGGATTGTTGGAGTTGGGCATACAGGGTGAGCGGGGCAACCAGATATGTCGCGAGAAGGAGATACGAGAATCGGCTACGCGGCATGGGAGATTTCCTCTTTCGTTCACATCCTACGTTAGCAGCTCGAACTGTCGTTGCGACAGGCTCGCGCGCCGGATTCATTGCCTGATCGCTCCAGGACATCGAGGGCATATTTTTACTGAGTGCCGAAATCGTCGTGCCCGGCTGTGTTTCCGCTCGATCGCCTTGACATCGCCTGTCGCGCAGCATAGACGTCTCGCACTTGAACAAGAGGAAACGCGAGCCATCGAACGAGTGGCTGGTTCATGATTCCTCCCCGCGATCAGAAACCGGGATACAATGAATTCCAGTCCATCCCGGGGGCCGTATAGAACTCCTTCATCTGAGGAATCGTGGTCAAGTGTTGCGTTGTCCCGTCCGGCAAATAGGCCGTGACCGGAGGTTTGGGCCCTGCGTTCGGTCCTGCGACGCCGAGGTTGTTCCGATTGGAGGCGTGGCAGGACCTGATATCCGCAGGTCTTTCGATCATCCACAACACCCGCCCAGATGGTGCCGACACCGGACATGAGGCAGACGGTGATGAGCCACGCCACGTTCATTGGTCGCTATCGCTTCCGTGCCTCATATTTCGTGCTGTCCATCTCGGTGATCTCCATCGCGCCGTTGTCGGAGAATTCGTACCACATGGTGCCGATCTGCCCGGACGTTTCGTCGAAGAGCATCATCTGGCCGCGAGAGGACTCCGGTCTTCCGCGAACGGGGTCGCGGCCGATGTGCACGTCCATTTTGCCCTGCGAAGTTGAGCCGTCGGTGGAGATCAGTTTATAGCTCGCGTCGCTTTCGATCGTCAGCGTTTTCTTCGGAAGAAACTGGTTGTTCGGCTGCATGTCCCACGCTCCGACAAGTTCAGGTACCACCGCCTTCCCCAGCATCCCCGCTTGGCAATTCCTCACCCGCGATTCCAGTCGGCGATCCCGCGTTTGCATCTGCTGTTGACGATCCCATCTCTGCAGCACTTCTTGGCACTCCGCCGCCCGTGCCTCCTCTTGGCGATTCCGCATCCTCATTCGCTCTGGAGCACGCCGATCCTGCTCCAACTGTTGATCGATATAGGGCCGTTTCTCTTCGCTCATGCCGGCGTACGGATCGCGCGGCTGCCGGGAATGGAGCCGGGCCATCGCGTGGTTCAGGTCGTTCAGTTGTCCGCGCAGGTCGTCTGGCAGATTGCGCCCGGCTTCGTGCAGAACGGATTGAGCCCCCTTGAGATCGCCTTTCGTCATCAGTTCTTTGGCGAGATAGAACTGCGCTTCTGCTGCCGGGGCGCCGGCGATGTGGCTGAAGTTGGTATCACCTTTGGCATTGCCGATCTTCGGCATACCGGCCATTCTGAGCGGGCCATACATCGCCGCGACTCTGAAGTGTTCGATCGACTCATCGTGCTTGCCCATGGCCGAGAGCAACTTGCCTGTTCGTAGATGTGCGTCGGCCATGAGTGTGGCTGCATTCTTCGGCGCCATCACTACCGCGCCTTTCTCAGGCTTCTGGTCCGGCCACATGGCGGTGAACATCTCGCGCGATTCGAACCCTCGGCTCATTCGTTTCTCATAGCCGAGCACGCCTTGATACTGTTCGAGCGCCTCCGATTGTTTCCCTCCGCTCTCAGCCAGCCTTGCCAGATGAAACCGCGCTTGAATGGCCAGGCCGAATTCCAGTGCATCTCGACCCATCGACGGACCTGTGTCGAGTTTCTGCTCGTCCAATTGTAGGCGGGATTCCTCAAGGGCCAAGGCCGTTCTATAGTTGGCTATGGCTTCTTCAAGTTTGTCCTCGCCTTCACTCACCACGCCGAGATAGGCGAGGATGCGGGCGTCTTCTGGATCGATCTGACTCGCGCGCGCAAGATAACTCTTGGCACCTTGCCAGGCTGTCCTGTCTGCACTGTTCCAAGCCAGCCGTAGGAGCGGCGCCGCAGTGGTCTGGACGAGGTTGGCCGCGGTCAACCTTTGCTCTTCTGCTTTCTCCTGTTGTCCGGTCTGCGCGTAGTGCTGCACCAGCCGATCTTGAGCCTCCAACGATTTAGGATCCAGCGCGACGGCCTGCTCGAGGTAACGTTGGGCCTCGACTGTCTTGCCTTCCCAGAGAGCCAGATCCGCGAGAATGAGGAAACCGTCCACGGTACCTTTGGTGACGGCCGCGGCTTTTTCGAGGGCGGCTCTCGCTTTGCGACGGAGGTCCGCCGCGAGTGCTTCCAGTTGGGCGGCGCGGTTCAGATCAGCCTGCGAGGGGGGATAGCAGGTGGTTGTCGTCACACGATACAGCCCGTCGCTTTTAGTTTCGTCGTGCGATGAACTCGAGCAACGTTCCTGCCGAAGGCTCCAGGCTTCGTTGGATAATTGATTGGCCCGCATGGCACGGAACTTCGCATAGAGCCGCAAGGCGTCGGGATTGTTTCCCGCGAGGTTTAGGGCCTCATCAGCCAGCTTGTCGGCTTCGTTGTATTGCTTCAGCGCCGTGAGGGCTAACGCTTTTTGCATCATGGCGCCGGCGTGCTTCGGGTTCATGGCTAAGGCTTGATTGCTGATCTGAATCGCCCGTTGGAGCTCTTGTTCACGGCTGATTTGAAATCGATAGGGTTGGAGCGCCCGGCGAGGCTCCACCTTTTCACCCCGGTTGTCGGCTTCCTCGACGATATAGGCCGCGAGATCGACGAGTTTGTCGGGGTTCTTCTGGTTGCCCCGTACCGCGTCGTCCAGAATTCTCAAGCGATCTTGGTAGAGTTCATCGTAGCGCAACCGCTGTTCGCCCTTGGACCGGTGCAATCGGGAGGCGATGTCGAGGAAAGGCTCCTGCGGCTTGTTTGCCCGGGCGGATTCCTGCAGCTCTTTGAGGAGGGCATCAGGGGATTGCTTGACCTTATGGCCGCCAAGCTCGCTCTCCACAGCCGATCGTGCCGATCGTGTGGAGAACCAACCGCCGATGGCTTTGTAGGTCTCCAGATCGGCGACCATGCGTTTTTCGTCCCCCATACGGGCCGCGGCGGTCGCTCGTCCCAAATAGGCGTCGGCGAAATTGGTTTTGAGCGTGAGCGCGATGGTGAATTCTCTGCGGGCAGAGACGGGGCGGCCCGCATCGAGCCAGGCTTTGCCGGACTGGTAATGAGCTTCCGGATCGCCGGGGTTCGCCGCGAGCGCCCGTTCCACATGAGTCATGTTTCCCTGACCGATCTTGCCGTTCGATATCTGCCTCGCGCGTGACACACTGACTGAGGCTAGCTCCGGCCGATGGTAATTCTTCTCAGCGAATAACTGCCCGGCCTTCAGCATAGCCTGCCGCATTTGTGGGCCCTTGACGCCGGCAGGATTGTTCAGCCCTCCAAATCGATCGGGCAGACGGTATTTTTGATACTCCATTCCCAGCCGGTACACGATGAACGAGGCATATTCGGTCGTGTAGTCTTCTTTGCCCTGAGCCACATGACCCGGGATGCTGACCACCACGGCATCGTCCTTCGATCGAAGGCTCCGTGGGCCGCCGCCTAAGGCATGGTCCGGCACCGCGATGATGCCGCTCATGGCTTCTGTGACGTAGGTCCAGAGTTCAGGCTCGCGGCCTTTGTAGCCCAATCGCTTGGCACGATCGAGGTCTTTCAACGCGTTGGGAAAAATCTCGGCCAAGGTGTTGGCGACGCCACGCGCCAATAGGACGTCCGGATTGTCGCCCGCCGCATCCAGCGCCTTGGTCAACGCGGCGACGGCATCGGACCACCGGCCTTCGTTCAGGGCATCGAGTCCATCGACATAGGCTGTCAACGCGTTGGATGGGATTGCGGCCCTCACATCCAGCGGGCCGATGAGACAAGTTGCGATCAGGAAGGCGGTGAGTCGGGCGTGACGCATGTAAGAGGCCATAGAGGACCTCCTTTAGTCGAGGAGCCGGAGTCATCGATCTGGTCAAACCAGGGAACTCAGCTTACCGCCGACAAAGACGGCCGATCAAGGGCCGCCACCCTGCAGGATGAAAGCGCGTTCGAGGAAGTGCTATAGTTGCCACCCATTCGGTGGTTGCATCAATCTGTGGTGCATTCCATGTCCCATCTCCAAGCGGCCCACGCGGAATTTCCCGACACGGTTCCATTTTCTCTCTTCGAAGGCGACCTCCTCACGCGAGTGTTCCACCGGGTGGGCATGGGAAGTTACCGGACGGGCGATCTGCTGAAGAAAACCCTGTGCCTGATCCTGCTGACCTGGGGCGTACTGGCGGGACTGTCCATCTGGGCAGGCGTTCATTGGACCCAAGACAAAGGCAAGAATTTCTTTCTCGACTTTGCGGCCTATGGGCAACTGCTCCTCGGGCTGCCGATGTTCCTGATCGCCGAGCGCGTGATCGATTTTCAGACAAGAGATGCCGCTCGCCGTTTTTTGACGACCGGAGTTGTGGAACCAGGCGATGCGGTGAGGCTGTTGAGGATCAATTGGCGGTTGAGGGAACTGCGCCATCGAGCATGGCCGGACCTGCTTTGTCTCTTCATAGGGTATGCCTTAACGGCGGCCTGGATGATCCCGGAAATGTACAACGACCGGTTCACCTGGCATGCCATGACGAAAAGCGGAGACCACCAACTCCTGACGGCGCCTGGAATCTGGGAACTGATCTTTGTCGGACCCGTGACAACGTACTGGTGGCTGCGTTGGTCGGTGAAAGTGGGGCTTTGGACCTGGTATCTGTATCAGGTCTCACGTTTGCGGCTGAATCTCGTACCGTCCCATCCTGATAGCACAGGGGGGATCGGCTTTCTCAGCGACGCGCAAACGAAGTTTGGGTGGGTGATCCTGGCCTATGGCGTGAGCTATGTGGCCCCGACGATTCTGTACAAAGTCAAGTTTGAGGGGGCGTCGATGTATGTGCTGGCGAACTGGGGGTATGCGTTAAGTTTCGTCATCGGGGCCCCGCTGCTCTTCACCCTGCCGCTGTTCATGTTCACGAGGCAACTGTTCCATGCGAAATCCCATGCTCTGGAGGTCTTGCAGGAGCGCTCGATGGAACGAGCGAAAGCCTTTGAAGAAAAATGGTTGAAGGCCTGCAGCAGCGGTCAGTACGAATTGATGAGCAGTAGTGAGTTGACGGGCCTTCATGCCTTGAATCAGGTCTATGACCACATTCACAAGATGCGTGTGGTCCCCTTCGACCTGCGGTCGTTCGGAGAGCTCGTCGGATCGGCGCTCGGGCCCATGATTCCGCTCCTGCCGTACGTCGTCGATTTGCCGGAACCCTGGCTGAAGGCGATCGAAGAGGGCAAGAAACTGTTAAAGTGACGCCGTAACACCTGCACCACATCCGGCCATCTCCACCCCTTCATGTTCGACGTTATCCTCTATCAGCCGGAAATTCCCCCCAATACGGGCAACATTATCAGGCTGTGTGCCAACACCGGTGCGCGGCTCCACTTGGTCAAGCCGCTGGGTTTCGAATTGGAAGACCGGCAATTGCGCCGCGCCGGTTTGGATTATCATGAGTTCGCCGCGGTCAAAGTCCATGACGATTGGGAGGCGTGTTCAGCCCACTTCGGCAGTCGGCGGATTTTCGCCGTGTCGACGAAGGGAACGACCCGGTACGACAACAACCGGTATGATGCGGATGATGTCTTTCTGTTCGGTCCTGAGACGAGAGGACTGCCGGTATCGTTGCTGGAATCGTTCCAGCCTGATCGACGGATTCGATTGCCGATGTTGCCGGACAGCCGCAGTCTCAATCTGTCGAATGCGGTGGCGGTTGTGGTGTACGAAGCCTGGAGACAGATCGGGTTTACGGGGAGCAGGTGACCGTGCAGCTCATACATCGCCTTCGGTCAAACATCGACCGTACCCCTGTTGCTCGGCAAAATAATAGGAGTAGTGCAGGGCGGCCAGATTGGCGATGCGCTCCTCCGCCTCGTCCCGCGTATCCGCATAGATGATGTGCAAGCCGTAGCGAGCCGTTAACGCGTCCAAGAAATCCATCAGCCCGTTCTTGTGGTATTGGTTGAGGCGCCCACCGCTTTTTTTGTGCTGGAGCGTGCCCTCGATTAGCAGGAATCGGGCAGGGAAGGTCTGCATCTGTTCGAGTTCAAGGAGAAACAACGCCCGGTTGTCATGTGGATTGGATAAGATCGTATAGAGCACTTCGACGCCGAGGGCCTTGATCGTCAACAGCTCTGGGGCTTCCGCAATCGCATAGTTGCCGGCGGGCAACCGTTCTCTGATGGTTCCCGCGATGCGGGAGAAGCCGTCGAATTGATAGGGATGCGGTTCCCGGGGATCGATATAGAGATGCAGAGCGGGAACCATTACGGTGCCATGGCCGTGTTTCGTCAGCATGATGGGAGACTGCGGACCGCGGCGATCACGGGATTGCGGCGCGGTTTGCTGTGACGGGGGCGATGCATAGGATGATGGAGACGGTGAGGACGGTGGAGTAGGTGTCGGTCTCGTGGTCGGCGAGGGCTTTGCCGTCGCGTCGTAGCGCGCGCGGGCGGCGGGATCGCTTAAGATCTCATAAGCCTGATTGATGAGTTTGGTTTTGGCCTCGGCCTTTTGGTGGAGTGCGGGAGCATGAGTGAATCGGTCCGGATGCCATACCTGAAGTTGCTCGCGCCAAGCCTTCTTGATCTCCGCTTCGGTCGCGGTCGCTGAGAGCTCGAGGAGCACATAGTAGTTGGTGGTCGGTTCGTCCCGCATGGTCGGTGGCCGTTGAATCGGCGGTAGGGCTGTCCTATCAGGTCGCGAGCTCGTATTTCTTCAGCTTCGCCAGCAGCGTCTTGTAGTCGATCTTCAGCGCTTTCGCCGTTTGGGTCTTGTTGCCTTCGTAATGCGCGAGTACATGCTGGATGTGCCTTCGCTCTGCCTCGTCGAGTGACATGCCGGACGAATCCGCCGATGGAAGGTCCTGTGACGGCGGCGAAGCGGGCAGCATGCGCCGTACGTCATCCGAACCGATCGGAGCCGCGCTCGTGCTCATCATCGCCAGCCGCTCGACGACGTTGCGGAGTTCGCGGATGTTTCCCGGCCACGCGTGGGCTTGCAGTCGGCCAATGGCATCTGGTGAAAAAGCGCGTGGCCGGGACCCGGCGCCGCGGACCGATTGGAGGAAATGGCGGGCCAGGATGGGAATGTCATCCCGGCGGTCGCGAAGAGGTGGAACGGCCAGGGTGACGGTATTGATGCGGTAAAACAGATCTTCACGAAACCGGTTTTGGGCTACGAGAGCGTGCAAGTCTTGATTGGACGCGCCGACAATTCTGACGTCGGCCTGGAGGGTTCTCGTGCTTCCCACCGGCCGGTATTCTCCCCGATCGAGGAATCGGAGCAGGCTGATCTGCATGGGGGCCGGCATCTCACCCATTTCATCGAGGAACAGGCTACCGCCTTCCGCCGCCGCGACGAGGCCGAGCTTCGAACCGGTGGCGCCCGTGAAGGCTCCTTTTTCATGGCCGAACAGTTCGCTTTCCAGCAATTCACGGCTTACCGCGCCGCAGTTCACGGCGAGGAACGGTCCGTCGGTCCTTCCGCTGAGTTCATGGAGGAGACGGGCAACAACTTCCTTGCCCGATCCGGTTTCGCCCTGAATCAGGACCGGAGCCTTTGACGGCGCAACCTGACCGATCTGAGTCTTGAGGCGCCGCCAGCATTCGCTTGGACCTTCGACGATGGCGTCGCGGCGATAGCCGCCTCGTTTGGCTGCCAGGTTCTCCCGCCGCAAGGAACGAACGGTGCGCAGCTTGCTGAGTGCGGCCGTCACGGCGGTGCCGTCGAACGGGGTGTCCTTGATCAGGAAATCCCAGGCACCATGTTTGATGGCCTCGACCGCGTCTTTGACGTCGCCGTGACCCGTGAGCAAAATCACTTCCACGTCCGGCTGGTGTTCCTTGATCCACTTCAGCACGGCCCGTCCATCGATCCCCGGCATACGGAGGTCCGTGATGGCACAGTCAATCGCAGTCGTCTGGAGCGCCTCGATACCGGCCTGGCCGTTCTTCACCGCCGTCACGAGACACCCTTCTTGCTTCAGCGCCTGCTCCAACGCCAACCGGATATATTCTTCGTCGTCGATCACCAGCACATGTGTCATGGATTGTTCTCTGGAAAAGCCAAATGAAACGTGCTGCCCTTGCCGAGAGTCGATTCGGCCCAAACCCGCCCTCCGTGTTTGTCCATGACCAGTTTGACGATGGCCAGGCCGACGCCGGTGCCCTCGTACTCCTGTGGCGCATGGAGCCGCTCGAACAGGCCGAAGATCTTGTCGCTGTACGCCCTATCGAAACCGACCCCGTTGTCTTGGACGGTCACGATCCGTTCCGTCTCGGTCCGACGGCCTCCGACGCAGATCTCGGGGTGGGCGTGATGCTTGGTAAACTTGATGGCATTGTCGAGCAGGTTTGTGAGGGCCTGGTGGACGCTCACCGGTTCCCCATACAGCTCTTCGAACGGCAATTCTATCCGGACAGCAGGCTTCTTCGCCTCGTGGAGATGATCGATGCGGTCACGAACCAGGTTACGGACCATCTCACCGATGTTGAAGTTGTGCTTCGGCAGTTCCTGTTGTTCCAGCCGGGAATACTTCAAGAGGGCGTCGATCATCCGGGTCAGGCGGAGGGCGGATTGCCGGATGACGTCGATGTGATGTGTGACTTGGGCGTCTCCCGTCTCGGCGAACTGTTTCTCCAGCAGGGACGAGAACCCTTCGATCTCCCGCAAGGGGCCCTTCAGGTCGTGGGCGATCGAGTAGGTGAAGGCTTCGAGCTCTTTCGTCTTTCGCACTAAGGCGGTGCTGTGTTCGCGTAAGCTGGCCACCATGGTCGTCAGTGAGCGAGCTAATGTCCCGACCTCGTCGTGACTCGGCCATGGTTCGAACTGCGCGGTCAAGTCGTGGTCTGCCACTCGGGTGGCGGTCGATGCAAGCTGCCGGAGAGGGATCGCCACCTGCCGCCGCATGAGCACGAAGATGGACATGATCAATGCGCCGAGCAGGCATACGAGACCCAAGGCGATCATGCGAGCCTGGTTGACCAGGCGATCCCCTTCGAGCTTCATCTCGACGTCGATCTGGCGATGGACCTCGACCAAGGTGACGACGGCCGATTCGATCAGGCCTGCAGTTTGCTCATAGGAAGATTCCAAGGCGCGTGAGACCGGCCCATTGGCGAGTGCAGTCTGGAGCTGCTGTCGCTGGCGGGCAAGAGCAGAGAGGCCGTCGGTGATAGCGGCCATCGCCCCGTCTTCTTTCTCGGCGAGATCGACGCGGCCATGCTGACTGAGCATCCCGAAGAGTACGGGGTGGGTGCGCGCAGCATGGCTCTGTCGATAGGTTCCCAAGGCCTGCGACGTCTGCTGTTCCAGTGCGGAAAGCTCGTTGAGAATCGCGGAGGCATCGAGGGTTTCAGGGTGTTCTAGGAGATGGTGCACGTGGGTTCCCATATGCCCCACGTTTCTCAAAATCTCCGAGGCGGTCACGACACCCGGGACGGTGATACGTTGGTGGCGGTCGACGTAGCTGTTGACGCGTGACAGATAGAACAGGATACCGGAGAGGCTTCCGGCCAGAAGAATGAGAATGAGGCTGAAGGAGAGAACGAGCTTCTGCCCGATAGTAAGGCGACTGATCCACCCGCCTGGCATGGGCGTAGCCTAGCACAGGGTGAAGGAACACTCCAGTTTCGCCCGCCTTGTCCCTATCGCATGATGACCTGCTTGCCCTTGTTCCAGTACCACTGAAAGGCGAAATTCGGATAGATCGCGTCCCGTGCATTCTGTCCGGCCACCGTAAAGAGGACGCCGGCCGCGCCGACGATGCTGTCCGTGAACTTGAATTGGACCGCCGGCTCGATGCCGACCACGGTGGACCCGTTCACCGATCCACGGTTGACGGCATGGCCGTCCGCGCGCCAAGTGGCCGTGTGTACGGTGATGAATTCGAGGTTATAGGCGAAGCCTTTCTTATCGTCGAGGAAGTGTTCAACGATGAAGCGTGTATTGATCACATCGCCGACGTAGGTTGTCTGCCCGGCGTCGCTGCCCGGAGCGGAGTAGGTATAGTAGACGCCGCCGCTGAAACGGAACGGGTTCAGGTTCTTTCGCATGGTGACGCCTTCCGTGAAACCCAGTTCGCCGAATCTTGTGGCGGGGAGTCGACCAAGAGGAGCGAAGCCTCCCGGTGGCCGCTCTGTTCCAGTCCATCGGCTCGTCGGGAGGACGATCTGTTGGTAGAGGGTTACGGAGGGCCGCGCGCTGTCCGGATCCTGCACGACCGGCCGGTACTTCATGATCAACGAAAAATCGCCCATCCCGGTGTCGGTTGTCCAGGGGCCGCCCTGTCCCGCATTGAAGGATGAGGTGTCCTTTGACCAGAACGAGTTGAGTGATGTGGCGATGCCGAGTTCCACGTGGTCAGTCAGGCCGTAGGTTCCCGTCATGAGCGGGGACACCGCATAGGTGTGAGTAGAACTGCTCTTGGCCTCGGAGGGAAAGGACAGGCGGTTTCCGTAGCTCTTCTCTGAGATCGATCCGAACACGAACGGTCGAAGAGAGAGCTGTCCGGCCGGATGGATGTCGACGGATTGAATGAGGAGGGGTCCTTCAGAAAATGGATTCCAGCTTTGCCGGTACTTCTTGATCTCCTCTTGTGCGGGGGCCCACTCGAACGAGAACGTCGGCGCGGGAGTAAGAGTTGCCTGCGCCATAAGCGCGAGCATCGCCGCGAGTAACCTGGTGCTTCGGGATATCCAATATATTGGAGAGAACATATCAATTCCTATCAAACCGATCGTGATTAAGTAATATTATTATAAATAAACTAGACCAATAATATCAACAAATGATTTCATTTTGAATGATGAAAATAAAAGACAGGCCATCAGCGATCTTAGCTAAAACAAAATGACATGTATTATTGACAAAAGAAATATATAACTGCTATGGAGATCTGTACCATGGGTGAAAAACACCGGGCTGAACCAGTGAGCCAATTCCTGAATCACCTCAAAGAGGTGCGTGTCAGCCGACGCCTCTCTCAAGTCGATCTAGCTCAAGGGGCCGGTATCACCAGACAAGCGGTTTCCTCAATCGAGTCCAATATGTATTTGCCCACGACGGCTGTCGCCTTGCGTCTGGCCTCGGTTCTCCACTGTCGGGTCGAGGACCTTTTCCGAATCAGCGAGTCCAACGACATCATCGAAGGAGATCTCGTCGGGGCGATACCAGCAGACAATGAGTCGACGACTCCCGTGAGGGTCAAGGTGTCGACGATAGGCTCACGGACCGTCGTGCGTCCCGTGGCTGATCTCGGAGAGGTCTTGTCTTACACCGTTCCGGCTGACGGGTATCTCGTCGAGGGCCGGCGGTCAATGAGATCGACCGCCCGTGTGCAGGTCCGCTTGTCACGAGACCGCCAAGCCGTTGTGCAGGAGATCTCCGTCGCCGGCTGCGACCCGGCCATTTATCTCGCCGGTGAGCATTTGCGCAGACAAAAAGACCGTACCAGCATCGTTGGGTGGACCATGGGGAGCATGGCGGCAGTGCAGGCCTTGCAACGAGGGGAGGTCCACATCGCGGGGGTACACCTGTTTGATGCGGCAACCGGTGAATCGAACCTGCCGTTTCTCCGCCGCGCATTGAAGGGACGCGGATACGAGATTGTGACGTTTTCCACGTGGGAAGAGGGGCTCCTCGTTCGAGGAGGGAATCCGAAATCGCTCCGGTCAGTGGCAGACCTCGTTGAGCCCTCCGTCACGTTGGTCAATCGCGAAGAAGGCGCCGGCGCCCGACTGCTCCTCGATCAACGACTGCGTGCGGACGGGATCGACGGCAGCCGGATCAATGGATATGACACGATTGTATCCTCCCATTTTGAAGTGGCGAGGGCGATAGCCGGCCATCGGGCGGATGTCGGGATCGGGATCCGCTCTGCGGCAGAACACTTTGGATTGGATTTCGTTCCACTTCAATCGGCTCGATACGATCTCGTCGTGCCCAAGGCCTATGTGGAAACCCATCCCACGCTCTCGCATCTCTTCGACACGCTGGCGAGCCGGCCGTTCCGCACGGAGATCGCTGCCTTGGGCGGCTACGATACACGCGATATGGGGAAGGTCCATAGTCTGCGCGAAGGTGAGGCCTGAGGTAATGGCTGGTCTTCAACGCTTCGGCGTATGCGGGGTTGTATTTCTGCTGTCGGCGGGTCTGACCTTCCATAGTCACGCTTCGGAGCAACTCGTCATTGCGGCATCGCCGACCGTCCGACTCCCTGTCGAAGCTTTGGGACGACAGTTTGAAACGCTCCATCCGGACGTACGGGTGACCATTTCCTTTAACACGGGATTGGTCCTGCGACAGGAGATCGCGACCATCGAAAATCGGGGCGAGTATTTCCGCGGGACCGGTCCCATCCATTTGATTGCTCCAGGCGGCGATGAACTCATCACCAGGCTCCAACAGAAATACTATGTGCTGCCGAACACGACAGTGTCCTATGCCTTGGTTCCCTTGGTGCTGGTCGTGCCGGAATCGCTCGTCGATGCGCCGGCGTCGTTCGAGGCACTGATCCGGACTCCGAACCTCCGCGTGGCGATGGCAGATCCGCTCTTGACGACGCTGGGGCAGCAGACGCTGGAACTATTGCGCTTGCAGGGAGTGACGGACCTGTCACGCGAACGGTATGACATCGCTGCCGATGCACCCTCGGTTTTGGACCATCTGCTGCATGGCAAGGCGGATGCCGCCATCGTGTATGGGCCAGACGCCGTACAGGAACGGGAGCGGGTGCGCGTCGTTGCCACGACATCGGATCGGCTGCGCTCGCCGACGGTCTATTCGATGGCGACGCTCCGATCTTGTCCGAATCGGCGCCTGAGTGACCTTTTTCTAGATTTTCTCCGCAGCTCGGAGGCGACAGGGGTGCTTGCCGGTCTAGGCTTTCAGCCGCTGGAGGGCCATCCATGAACGGTATGCCGAGACAGTTTTGGATCGTCGGGCCGGTTGTCCTGAGCCTCATCGGTGTGTCGGCCTGCGCCCGGATGCCGTATGAAACGCAGACCGTCTATCAAGGCTCGCGTGCGGCTGTGGTCTTGGAACACGAGGTGGAACCTGCTCAGTACAGCCATCCGATCCGCTTGAGTGCGGACGAGCTGGTGTCGATTCTCCGTGGTTTCTCGATCCGGCCGCAGCAACGTCTGCCGTTGCGGTGGTTCGCCGAGGAGCGCCGGCCGGAACGGCTCTTTCGTGAAGAAGAACTCACGCTCCTCGCTCCGTTCATCGTCGACGGCTTCCAGAAGGCCGGCGTGGATGAACGGGTGCATTTCGCCCTTTTCGCTCAAGGGCACAATCGCTCGGATGCGCGTACCGTCACGTCAGGCTGGATGGCTATACGTGAGCAGTATCTCTATCTCACCGTCGAGTATCTGCACACGGAGGTGCCGGTCCATTCCGTTGACCAGTATTTTCCGAACAATCCGAACCTGCCTCCCGTGCCAGGCTCGTTTCTGGTTTTCTTTGAGCCGGGTCGGTACTGGGTGACCGATTTGAAGGGGGTCCGGGCGCTGGAATTCCGCGAGTTCCTCGGCACCGCGCCCCGGTCTTCACCCCAGTCTTGATCGTCTTACGATGAACCGGCTTAGGAAATCAGTCCATCGATGCTTCCGCATTTGTCTCGGGGTGGCGGCCCTCACAGCCTCGGCCTGGGCGGCTGTCGGCGCATGCGTGGCGATGGCGGAAGAGTCGGCGATGATGGTCGAGAAGGACGGGAAGTTCCAGTTTGTTCCCGCAATGGACCCGGCGACCAGATTGTTGCTGGAACGGGCGCTGAAGCAGGGCATCATCACACAAGAAGAGTACAACGCCGTGATCAAGGAGTCGGAACAGCGGGCCTACCTCATGCAACCCAGCTTCCGGGCCTGGTACGACCGCGGCTTCAATTTCTCAATGAACGACAACGAGTTTTTGCTGAAGATTCGAGGATTCGTCCAGACCCGATTCACGCAGCGGTTCCGTAACGATGCCTGGCGGAATCCTGGAGAGGCGAAAAACTTTCCGGAGCTGTTGGGCGTGTTCGGCGACTACCGCGCCAATCGCTCCGAGAACAATGCCAGCCAGTTCAACCTGCGGCGCGTGCGTCTGATGTTCATGGGACATCTGTTCAATCCAGACTTGAAGTACTTCTTGCAGTTTGCAGGGGAGACGTCTGAGAACTCTCAAAGTCCGGGGTCGGTTCAGGTGCTGGATGCCGCGATCACGAGCAGCCACCTTCCCTGGCTCAACGTGATGGTCGGTCAGTATAAGGTGTTTTTCAACCGGGCGGAGATCAACAACTCCATGTCGATGCAATTCGCGGAACGGGCCATGGTGATGGACGCCTTTACGGCGAATGGGCTGAATCGCCGGGACATCGGCGTCACGATCATGAACGACGAAGAGCTCTATCCCGTGAACTACTATTTGGGCATCTTCAACGGGTTGGGTCCCGGCTTCAATCGATTCGGCGCATTCGGCAGCGAGCAGCCGACGGAAAGCTGCCCAGGCGGGCAGACCGGAGGGACTCCGCCGGATTGTCCAGCCGTGCAACGCAACTTGAACGCAAACTTTCGATCGGACGTGTCTCAACTCATGTATGTGGCACGCCTGATGTGGAACATCCTAGGACGTCCCGGCTACGGCGAAGGCGACATGGTCTATTCGGAGACCCCGCAGCTCGCCGTCGGCGGCGGGTATGCCTACAATCCGGGGATCAACACGGCGACGAACAACGGATTTACTGGGATCGATCTCGCCAACCTGAACATCAGGCGTCAGCTCGCAACATTCGGGAACGGACGCCAACTCGGCTGGGGGACTGTGGATTATTCCACGTATGCCTTCGACCTGATCTACAAGTATCGTGGGTTTTCGCTCCAGGCGGAATGGTACTGGAAGAACATCACCCGGCATCAGAAATCCGCCCCATTCTTGGGCGATCCCGGCTCGAACGGACCGGGAACTGGCGGCGTGGCGCCGGGGCTCCTCGGCAATGCGACGGGATGGTACGTACAGTCAGGCTACTTTCTCATCCCGCGAAAGCTGCAACTCGCCGCCCGGTATGCCTGGTGGGATCCCGATACGAACGCGGCAAGCGACCTGATCAAGCAGTTCGACACGGCGCTGACCTACTATATCAGCGGCACCTATGACCATCAGATCGCGGTGCAGTACAGCAACGTGTTCATCGGCACGGGCGGCTATGCATTGGGGCGCAGCGCGCCGCTGCCTAGTTCACCGGTGGCGCTGACGACGTCCGGGACGGTGCCGCTCGATGCGGTGCAAAAGAATCTGATCGAAAATGCGATCCGGATTCAGTATTCCATCTTCTTCTAGGAGCGCGCCGTGATCCTCTCTGTATTAGGACTCGCGTTGTCGTTGGCCGTCACCATGCAAGCCTCGGTCGCATGGGCGGGGGAGGTTGCGATTGCCGCGGCGTCGGACTTGAACTTTGCATTCAAGGAGCTGATAGCCGAATTCGAAGCGAAGACGGGCGATCGAGTGAAGTTGTCTCTCGGGTCGTCGGGGAACTTCTTCTCGCAGATTCAGAACGGCGCGCCCTACGATCTCTATTTCTCCGCCGACGTTCGGTATCCGGAGAGACTCATTGCGAGTGGCCATGCTTTGTCTGATTCGCTGTATCGCTATGCGGTCGGCCGGATCGTCGTCTGGGTGCCGAAGACTTCGCCGTTGCCGGTTGAGACAAGCGGATTGCACGTAATGCTCGATCCCGCCGCCAAAAAGATCGCCATTGCGAACCCCAAACATGCGCCTTATGGGCGGGCGGCGGTGTCGGCGATGGAACATGAGCAGATCTATGAAGAGGTCAAGAGCAAGCTCGTGCTCGGCGAAAACATTTCGCAGGCCGCCCAGTTCGTGGAATCGGGCGCTGCCGACGTAGGCGTCATTGCCCTATCGCTGGCGCTCGCGCCTCCGATGAAGGCGGCAGGACGCTATTGGGAGATTCCTGTCGAGGCCCATCCACCGATCGAGCAGGGAGTGGTGCTACTCAAGGGCGCGCGGCAACCGGCTGTGGCGGAAAAGCTTTTGGAGTTTGTGAAGGGGAGCGCTGGGCGTGCCATCATGACCCGATACGGATTCGTCGTGCCGACGTTAAAGGAGCATCCATGAACCCGTCGGACAAGGGCCTTCTTATACCAGTCACGCCTCGTGCTGCACGTTTTGCGGACTTGCGATGAACTGGACGGCAATCTGGGTGACCTTCAAGCTTGCGAGTCTGACGGCCATGGCGCTGCTCGTCATCGGATTGCCGATCGCCTATTGGCTGACCTACTCAAAATGGCGCTGGAAATTCTTGATCGAATCGATCGTGGCGCTGCCGCTGGTCCTGCCGCCGACGGTCCTGGGCTTCTATATTTTGGTCGCGATCGGACCACAGAGTCCGGTCGGGCGGTTCTATACGGATGTCGTCGGCCAGCCCTTGCCATTCAGCTTTCAAGGACTATTGTTTGCCTCGATCCTCTATAGCCTCCCGTTTGCCGTTCAGCCGTTCGCGTCCGCATTCGAACAGGTCGACCGGAAGCTGCTCGAAGCGTCATGGACACTCGGGTTGTCCAAATTGAGGACTTTCTTCAAGCTGATCTTGCCGCTGTCCGCCGCCGGTCTGATCACCGGAGCAGTCTTGAGCTTCGCCCACACGCTGGGGGAGTTCGGCGTGGTGCTGATGGTCGGCGGGAATATCGAAGGCGTCACGCGCACTGTCTCGATCGACATTTACGACGAAGTGCAAGCGCTCAATTATTCGGGCGCGGCGAAAACGGCGGGTTTTCTCCTGGTCGTGTCGTACGTGGTGCTGCTCCTGGTGTACGCGTTGAACCGGCGCGTCTGGTCCGTATGGCCGCAGAAATAAGCCTTGATGTTGTCAAGACGTTTCCCGGCCGCGCGACGATTGCGGCACAACTGACGTTTCCGCTCGACCCTCCCTCGGTCACGATCCTGTTCGGCCCGTCCGGATCAGGCAAGACGACGATCCTTCGTTGTCTTGCAGGCCTTGAACAGCCGGAAGAGGGGACTATTCGTTTCAATGGGCAGGTCTGGTTCGATGCGGCGGGCAGAGTGACCGTACCGCCACAGATGCGCGGGCTGGGCTATATGGCGCAGGACTATGCGCTCTTCCCCAACTATACGGTAGAGGGAAATGTCGGCTACGGTCTCGGTGATCTTACCGAGCCGGAGAAAGGCGCTCGCGTGACCGAGGTGTTGCGCTTGCTCCAGATTGAAGCTTTGGCGCAACAACGGCCGATGCAACTATCCGGGGGACAGCAACAGCGGGTTGCATTGGCGCGCGCCATTGCAAGACGACCGCGGTTGTTGCTGCTGGATGAACCCTTGTCGGCTCTCGATGCGCCGACGAGAGCCAGGCTCTGCGGCGAACTGCGGTCGCTGCTGACGCGGCTGGCCGTTTCTTCCGTCGTCGTGACGCATGATTGGACGGAGGCGCTCGCGTTGGGCGACCAGATCGCCGTGATCGACGAGGGCAGGGTGCTCCAGACAGGGAAACCGCAGGATGTGTTCAGCCGCCCGGCCAATGCGGAGGTCGCGCGCGTAGTCGGCGTCGAGACGGTAGTGCAGGGGACGGTAACGGATTCACTGGAAGGATTGGTGACCGTCAACGTCGGTGACGTCGCATTGACGGCGGTGGCGGAGCAGGAGTTCGGCCGCGATGTCTTCGTGTGTATCCGGGCGGAAGACGTGACATTGGAACCGGCCGGTTCCGGTGCGACCAGCGCGCGAAATCATCTCGCTGCGACGGTGAAGACCGTCTCGTCGGTAGGAGCCTTGGCGAAAGTCACGGTGGACTGTGGGTTTCAACTGGCGGCCCTGGTCACGCGGTCGGCGTTGTCGGATTTGCGGTTGGAGCCTGGTTCTTCCGTGCGTGCGGCGGTCAAAGCCGGCGCGGTCCATTTGGTGCCGCGGGCCAACTAAAACAGACCGGCGATTCCTGTCGAGATCTTTTCTTGGATGACCGGTGTGGCTTCAGGAATGTCGAGATCTTTCTGCCGCACATGGCCGGCCATCCGCATCTGCTGAGCTTGTGCACCGCCCGTCGAGCGAGAATCTTGGTTACGTCACCTGCCTTTGGATTCCTTCAGCCTGGGCACCTAGCGATTTGAACCTACAGACCCTTTGGGACGACTCACAACCAGGCTTATGTGCCGGTTGTGCCCTGTGCTATACTCCACACCCCCGCACGAAGCTGTGCTCCGCAGCTGACCGAATGAGGCAGTCGATATGACTCGAAGACAACACCGACAACAGTGCCGCACGCTGTTGGGGAATGCAAATGCCATGACCAGGCATGCCGCACTCGTACGGCTGTTGATGCTTGGGCTGTCGATGTTGGTCGCGAGTCCGTCAGCCTTGGCCGATCAGCCGCAGCGCAGTGTGATAGTCGTGCAGGCGGCGGCGGGCAGCGTGCCGATCGCGGGCGACTATTGGGCGTTGATCATCGGTATCGACCAGTACAAACACGCCCCCAAGCTGGAGAGCGCGGTGCGGGATGCCAAAGGCGTAAGGGACGTGTTGACCGCGCGGTATGGCTTCGAGAAGGAGCACATCATCGAGTTGTATGACGCGCAAGCGACGGGACCGAAAATTCAGAATGCCCTGTATCGCCTAGGCCGTGATGTCGGCAAAGACGACAGCGTGCTGATCTACTACGCAGGCCATGGCCAATACGACGAAGACGGCAAGCTTGGCTGGTGGGTGCCAGTGGAAGGCGAGCCAAAGGAGCCGGGGACCTTCATCACCAACGCGTCGATACGAGATTACATCAACGGCATGAAGGCTCGGCACGTGTACTTGGTGGCGGATTCCTGTTTTAGCGGCACATTGTTCGGCACGAGGGCATTACCGCCGATCAACGATCAGTGGTACTCGCGACTCTATCAGAAACCCTCCCGTTGGGGCCTCACGTCCGGTGGAAAAGAGCCGGTAGCGGATCAGGGCAAGAACGGCCACAGCATCTTCGCCTACCATTTGATTGCGCTCCTGCAAGACAATACCGATCCCTATTTGGTCCCGAGCCAGATTCACACGAAACTGGCGCCACTGGTGGCAAACAACGCGGAGCAGACGCCGCAGAGCGAACCACTCAGAGGAGCAGGAGACGAAGGCGGGCAGTTCGTATTCCGGCTGGCGTCGGCCGCAGGCAGTTCGTTACCTGCGCCAGCGACCGTTGGAACGCCAGGGGACGAGATGGCGAAAATGAGGGCTGAACTGGACGCGCTGAAAGCGCAAACCACCAGGCCGGCGGAGGCTCCCAAACCGATTGATACGGCGAAAGCTCCTACCTATCACTCACCGTCTGGCAAGCCACGTGTAATGGTCATTGTGACCGAACGTCATGTCGGGGCGGGGGTGACGGATCCATCTGGGGAAACAGAAATAATCCGTGTGTTTCTCCAGAAGGGATTCAAGGTTGTCGATCAAGCGCTAGTGCGGAAAGTTCGAGGAGGCAGCCAGGTCAGGCAGGCTTTGGAAGGCGATGTGAAGGTTGCCCAGTTGCTTGGACGGGAACATGACGCGGACATCCTCATTATCGGCGAAGCGTTCAGCGAAAGTGCGTTGCAGGGTGTCATGATGGGGGGACTGGTGTCCGTGCGGGGGCGGCTGCAGGCCAAAGCGATCCGGATGGATACCGGGGAGATTCTGGCCGCGGAAGAGGCGGTTGCGCCGGCCCTCGATGTGTCGGAACAGGTTGCCGGCAAGAAGGCTATTGCCAAGGCGGCGACGAAGTGGACGGACATGGCGCTGCCGGCGATTCTCAGTCCATGGGCCAAGTAACCGGTCGTAGGAAATTGCCCGTTTCTGGACGACGTGATGTTCACGATCAGCGTCAGCACGCTCGGGCCAGATTGGTTGACATCCTCGCGACCCGTCACTAAGATCGCGCCCGTTTTACGCGCAGGGTTCACACGGACTTCACGGGAGAGTTCAACTATGCCGTCCGTCCGGCTTCGAAGTGTGTTGAGTCTCTGCCTGCTCGGTGTCATCGGCCTCTCTGGCTGCAGTAACCTCTCGGTCGCGGTGGGTCCGAGAGTCACCCAGGCGGACCTGCGGAAGATCAAGAGGGTGGCGATCCAATTAAATGGGGGTGGTGCCGAAGACATGCCAAGTTTCGGTGGATTGCGAATGATGGGTGGCGGCAATAGCGAAGCGTTCAGTGATCACTTTGCCGTCGAACTGTTTAAGCTGGGCATCGATGTGGTGGAGCGCACGCAGTTGGACAAAGTGATGAAGGAGCAGGCGCTGAATCTGGGCGGCGTCACAGAGGCCGAGAAAACCATTGCGGTCGGGAAGATTCTCGCGGTGGACGCGCTGATTACCGGTTCGGTCGGGATGGGACAGACCTTCTCCACCGGTTATGTAATGGGGATTGGAGCCGGCATGCATGAAGTCGTGAACAATGCTAGCATCAAGATCATTGACGTCGAAAAAGGGAACTGGCTGCTGATCATTACGATGTCGGGCGGCAAAGACTCTGTGCTGGACACGGCGACCGCTTTTGCCAAAGCCTTGAAGCAGAAAATTGACGGCTCATAACGAACGGTTCACGACACTGTAGTCTCAGTTGGGCGACGATCGCTCACATCGCGCGCGAGACAGCACACGCACCTTTCTCCCAGGCGCCAAACGGCTCCGAGGCCCTCTCAATGGCCTTTTTCTTCTTCCCATCGACAATTGCTCCGCCACAGTGGACATCAACGTGCCGTGCACAAGCAAGGTGCTGTCACCGGCAAGGATCAGATTATCACGGTCAGCGAGCTCCAAGCCTATGTCATCGACCAAGTCCGGAAACTGACCCAGGGCGGACAGAACCCGACCGTGTGGCGGGAAAACCTGGAATATGACTTCGCGGTGTACTGAGAGAGTACGGTCGATGCTTTGAACAATTTCATGTTTGGTTCGACAGACGATCTGAGGAAGGATTTCACTGAGTTTCCTGAGAATCGGTGTAAGTCGGTGGGTGGGAGACTACGTTGATGCGGGGGAGGATTCTGGCAGTCTCCATTGTCATGGTTCTGTCGCATTCGTCTTGGGTGTCGGCGTTCGAAGGGGTCATTTCTTTCAAAAGCAATTACTGGGGGGAGCAATCGGAGTTCGAGTACTCCAGCAAAGAGGGAATAAGTCGGATCGATACGCGTCGTGCCAGGCATGGCCGGGCCGCTGTCATCATGGATGTCAGAGCGCAGAAGGTATCCATGCTCTTGCTGAATCTGAGGCTAGCCATGGTGATGAACATGAGCCACACGATGTTGCTCACCTCGAACGAGACTGGTGGGAAGCTTATTCGAACGGGGAAGAGCCTGGCGGTCTTAGGGTATCGTGCCGAGCGACTGATGCATATGGGAGAAGAAGAAGACACGGAAATCTGGGCGGCAAGTGGACTTGGCGTGTTTCTTGGGTTGCATCCCACGTCCTCGATGTTCGGGCGTTCTGGCGGTTCGCCACCGTGGGTACGTGCGATGAGAGCAGAAGGACTGTTCCCATTGATCGTGATCCGGAAAGATAAGAACGGAATCGAACGAGGGCGAATTGAAGTGACCGCCATTGAGAGCAAGGCGCTCCCTGACAAACTGTTTGAAATCCCAAGTTGGTATATCACCTACGACAAGTTCAATCCTGAGAACAAGATGCCCGGTATGCCCGGCACAGTCTGGGTCAAATAACGGAGTCTGAAGTAGGCGTTCGGTCAGTCATTCACATCAACGGCTCTCAGTCAGGGAGGTTCAACCATGAGCCATATGCTCCACCTGGGTATACGCGTGGCGTTCATCATGCTTGTGTTCCATCAGGTCGGGTACGCCTCGTCGACGTCATATCCCATCACAAAAATCGATAGAAAGGGCATTGTGACCGTGACCGATTTGAAATCGAAGCAGACATTTCAGTTTCAGGTGCGGGATCCTAAGGTGCTGCGGTCATTGAAGGTTGGGCAACTCGTCTATCCGGATTTTCCGAATCAGAAGGTCTCTCTCGATGGCCGGAACCTCTGTTGCGTGATGATCAACTTGCCCCCATCTATTTCCCAGATCGAGGGTAACACGTTGCCAAACTCGGTAGAACCCATACAGCTTGCTCCGGAATTGAAGCGGCCCAATCCTCTCAGGCAACCGATGCCGCCTCCTGCTCCGGGAGCGATACCGCAGCGGTGAGGATGCCCCACTCAAGAGGGAAAAGCATGAAACTTATTGTGTGACGAGGTCGCGATGGGAGAGAACGGCCATTCAGATGGGTGCGTTGCCGGTCACGAACCAATGAGGGGAGATGAACCTTTCGGAGAGATCGGACGACTACCTGTTTGGAAGAACTGCTTTCAAAGGAGGTCCAGATGAGACACCATGCTGCTGCGCCCCGTGCACCGATGGTCTCCAGTCGCATCCTGCTTCTGCTCCTATGTCTCAGTCTGTCGTGTCAGACAGGTCGTTCATCAGCCGAAGAATCGATCGCACAGACTCCGCTCCCACCGGAAACAGCAGGCCAGCCTGCTACAGGAGTGAATGAACAACCGGCGGCAGGCGAGATGATATCGCCGGCCCCAGAGCCTACGCCGGGCGAGATCGAAAGCCGCGGCATGCCGCAGATCCAGCGGCCGATGCAGCCGGGCATGCGGCCAGATATAACGAAAGTACCAGGGACACCGGCGCAACCGAGCGCAGCACCCCAAAAATTCCAACTGCCGACCTGGCCACAGAAGTTCGCGATCGAGGATCGTCAACCGGCATCGTTCGGCATCGTGGTCACGCAGCCAGGGCAGTTGCTTGTCGATGTGCAATGGCAAGGTCCACCGTTAGAAGCTGCCCTACAAGGACCGAGTGCCCAGCCGATCGTGCAACGTGGTCAGGGTCAAGTACGCCTCGCCCATCAGGTCACTCAGCAAGATGTGCAGAAAGGAAACCTGTGGACGGTGAGATTGACACTTGTACCAAACACGAAGGGTCAAGCCTCGGGGCAAGTGACGGTTCAACACCCACCTGTAGACGAAGCACAGGCCGAGGCTGCAGTTCGCACGAGGCTGGCGCAACGACAGAGCCAGCCGGATGCTGTCCAAATTCAGGCTCACACCCAGGCGATCCTGCAGGCCAGCAAGAAGGAAGACGCGCGACAATATCAGGAGTATCTGAAGGGCACGGCACGTCAGGCTGACGTGTTTCTCAAACAGAACGGCTTTCAAGGACAAGTCCAAAGCAGGGCGGTGCCGCCACCTCGAGACACCGCGAAGAAGTTTCTACAACTTCCGCCTGGGGCTGGACAAGCCTTAAAGGAATTTCCACCTCCGCCCCCTCCGCATATCGATAGGCTCAGCGTGACAAACGGCCAGCCGGGCGCAAGAGTCGTCATCCATGGCAGCGGTTTTACCAATCGGGTGGGGGTAGTCCACATAACGCCCCAGAATACGGCCGTGAACCATCTGGCTAAGGTCGTGACAGGGCCGGCCGGTCCAATCTGGACCGATACGCTCATCGAGGTCACCGTGCCGGAACTGACCGGCGTCACGCATTTTCACGCGAGTTTGTACGTCATTGTGGATGGAGAGCCAAGCGGTGCGCAGTTCAGTAATTCAGTTGCATTTCTGTTTGTGCCTCGCCAACAGAGCAGAGTGCTCACGATGGTCTCGCCGTTCGACCGCCGGCTTGCCAGTCACCATACCTATACTCAAGCGACGGGAGGTGCCATGACCGATGCCTCCGTAGTCGGCAACGAGATTCACCATAATAGGTTCGCCGCCACTTTCTTCAATGCCGGCGACATCTTTTTCGGGAAAGACGGGCGCGATTGGTTTTTCGAAAACACCGCACTTCAAAACGGGTGGCGAGTCACCTGTGTCGAAGTCATCCCCTACGATATGCGCTCTTGCAACCCCACCAACACAGTCTACGGGATCCCCCCTTTGACGGGTGCATATGTCGCTCAATCCGACCAGACCTTGAAGCTCCAGGTCAGGTGGTGGTTCGAGGCGTTTATCCCCGGGATGACTTACACGTACCTCTTTGTCATTCGGGGGCCTGAAAATGTCCCGGACGGAGTCTTGTGCCATACGGTCAGCGCGTGCAGTGCTCCGTGACCATCACAGGTCTGGCGGGGACGCCTGACCGAATCGAGGTGCCGTAACGAACGAGGATTGATCAAGGAGGTACAGCATGCGACACACATATCTGGGGCAACGGAAGCGGGTATTGGCCTGCGTGATGCTGGCTGCCACTGGTCTGTTGAACGCCTGTTCTTCAGCCGAGCCGGTCGTCGGGCAATCAGGCGAAGGCGGGGTCGAAAGCCGGGCTGTGGGGCAGCTGCAGCGGCCGATGCAGCCGGGAATGGCGATGAAGCCTGGGATGCCGGCGCAACCGGGTGTGCCGGCACAGGCCAATATCCAATTGCCGACCTGGCCGCAAAAGTGGGACGCGAACAATCGCGAGCCGTACGGTATTGCATTCGGGGTCACACAGCCTGGCCCAGTGACCGTGGACGTACAGGCGCAAGGCGCGCCCGTCGTTGTCTCGTTACTCGGCGCGGCGTTACAACCAGTTCAACAGCAGTCTGGTAGTGGTCCCATTCGGATCACGTATCAAGTCACGCCCGCCGATGTGCAGCGCGGCGCGCTTTGGCAGGTGCGGATCGCCCTGGCACAGGCCGGCGGCCCGCCCGCCCAAGCGGCCGGCACGGTCGCCGTTCAGCACCCACCCGCCGACGTGAATGTCGTGCGCATGCAGACACAGGCGCAGCGCTCCGTTCCAAATCCGCAAGCGGAAGCTTCCATGGCGGGGAGGCCGGATACCTTGTTCCAAGCGGAGATGGCCAAGTTCCAACAAGAACAGATGGCCCACCGCGCTGCCAACACAGCCGGAGTGCAAGCCAAACTTCAAGCGTTTCAGATGCAGAGGCAGGGGAGTATTAAGCCTCGTGGCCTGGAAGCCGGTGAATCGGGCAGCGAGCCGGCGACTACGCAAGCGACCGAGCCGGCAGTCCCACCAGCTGATGAGGGGGATGTGACCACTCGTGGTGGCATGAAGATCGTTGCACCCAAACAGTCTGCGACGGGGGCCACCCTGTATGACCCTGGCACCTTCAAGCTTCCGGCGCCTGAAATAGAGTGGTTCAGTCCCATGACAGGACGGCCGGGTGATCAGGTCGGGATCGCGGTGCTCAATTTGGGATCACCATCGCCGGCGACCACCGTGACCTTTAGATTCACAGGCAGTGCCAGTCCCGGTTCGCAACAAGCCGTCACCTATGCCAGTTGTCCATCCGCTCCCTACACCGCGCCCATCATTCAGCAGAACCCATGGTGGATATTGGTATCGGTCCCAGAGATCTCCGGTGTCATCTACGAATGTCCCTTCAGCATCACGGTCACAAGGGGCTCTGATGGCCAGACTACCGCCCCGATATATGGCTTCCAATTCAAGCCGGCCATGGAAATGACGGAACTCAAAGTACCGCCACATTGGCAGGATAGTAATGTTCACTTCCCATTTCCCTCTCAAGCCGCTCAAGCCAGCATCTACATCGACGGAATTCCTCCCGGATGGCGGTTGCTTCGAGGGGGATGTGTGGAGACGGGTGTCGCAGGTCTATTCGGCGACAAGGGGAACGACACATTTTTCATGAACAAAAGTCTGAAGAATGCCTGGAAAGTGAAAAGCGTTGTGGTGGAAGAGATCTATCCGGGCCCTGGGAGCGGTGCGGCGGGAGCCTATCTCTGGGAGAGTCGCATCGGCACCAGTTCGCCGTATGTAAACGTCCGCACATGGCAGACGCCGAATTCAAGCATTATTTATAAACCGCGTGTGTTCATCGAAGGACCGCGAGGTGTCCCGTACGAATGAGGCCTGTGAAAGAGAGACGCAAGCCTGACGGTAGTGACCGGAGCAGGCTGAGCCGAACCGGATCGAGATCCCAAGGGAACCGGAAAGATTGAGTGGTGAGAGAAATGGAGGAAGTGCCATGTTCAGATCAATATTCCACGGGTTGCTCATCATGTTTGTAGGGATCGGTATCTCTGGATGCACCACAACCTCGAACTCTTCGGTCAGTTCGTGGGTGGCGCTGGAAAAACCCGTGCATTTTTTGACCGCGAAGGGTGAATCCCATGTCGTTCCCGCAGGAACGTACCAGGTCCTTTATGCGGGAGACAGCGAGCTTCAACTTGTATCCGACCGCACCGGCGATGCCATGAAAATTCAGGCTACGTCCACCACCCACAGCGCGGACACGGACTCGTTGCGAGCGTTCTCGGTTCCGAACGAGCCGGATGAGCATCACGTGATCTTGTGGATGCCCGGCGGCCTGGGACTGGACGCCGCTGGTACCTATAGTGGAGTCCAATCCCGCGCAGCCAGGGTGCCGCTAAATCAACAGGCCGTTCGGAGTTACGTACAGGCAGCTCGGAGCGCGTATCTTCGAGAGCGGATGTCCGGTTCCCCGCCGCCGATTTCCCCCTTGCCGGATTTGTTAATCTCAGCCTCTCCGACCCCGTTTCCCCCGAGACTCAACCAACCCTTCTCGCTCAGAATCTATCTCATGAACCAAGGACAGGCTGATGCGACACTGGTTCGGCAAACCACCGGAGACCCGCACATTTGGGTGCAAACCTTCGACAGCGCCGGAAATCCCGCGGGCGGTACCTCTTTTCACATTCCCACGCTTCCGCTCACCATTCCGGCTGGCGCATCACGCTATGTGGATCTGCCGTCAGCGCCGCTCCTCAATCGAAGCGTGGGCACCTTCTACTGGCAGTTCAGTCTCCACTCATTCCTTAACGAATCCAATACGAGCAATAATGTTGCTCCTCGCATGCCCATCACCGTGCAGGCTCCGTGAGGGAGGCGGTCGCCGACCGGACAATACCGTCTGAAAGAATGAAGCAGTCTCGGCCAAATTCCGGTCGCCTAAGGAAATGAACAATAGAAACATGCAATGGGTTCCCGTCGCCATCTGTGCCGCGTTTGCGCTGTGTGTTGGCGGCGCAGCACCCATGGCCGCCCAATTGCGACTCGACTTGCCCCGCTACAGCTTCGATGTGCCGGCCAGCTGATCGTTGCAGGACGCAGAACGGTTCCAGGAACCGTTCGTTTCGAGGGGGTAAGTGCGCCGTACAAATAGCTGGTCATGACACATCGGAGGCCAACGATGCGCTATTCCACAATTCTCAACACCGTCCTGCTGATGGCCTGGATTGGAGCGGGTTGGGCTCTTGCGCAGCAAGCTGCCACGCACTTCACGGTGACGCTTGACCGGTCGATGCACTTCACAAGTCCGGAGGGAAACGACATCGAAGTGCCAGCTGGTACATACCAGGTTGAGGCTGCAGGGGAACTGCATCTGCGTCTGAGTCCAGCGGTGGGTGGAGTTTCACTGTTCATTCAAGCTTGGCCGACGACACACACGGAAGCGGTAGAATCGCCGGTCGTGCTGGCCGTCGCGGTCGACGAGGATCGCATTCATCTCGTGCTGCTCCTGCCGGACCAGATCGCGCTCGATGCATTGGGAAGCGCCAGCGCGGTGCGACCGCGAGCCGCATTGTCACCGCTACCCTTGACACAACTCAAGCAGGCGTACAGCGATCGGCTCGCACAGGCAGGCGCGCTTCGTCAATTGGGACGTCCCATGCAGGAAAGCGCGTCACAGAGTGCACTTGGCAAAGTTGGTACAGGCGGTGTCGGTCCGACACTCTCGCCGGAATTGGCGGTGATCAGCACGATGCTGGCCGAAGGCAAACCGTCGACAGCCGTGTTGGATGCCTGGAAAGGATACGTAAGCAGGCAAGTCCAATCCCGGCAACCGCTCGATGTCCAGGCCACGCTGCAGCAAGTCATCGGACAAGCCCACGCGCAGGTGAAGGCCCGTGCCGACGCCGATCGCAAACGGCTCACCGACAAAATGAACATGATGGGCGACGACGCGCAACTTGCCAACCTAGAAATGCAGAATCTCCTTCAAAAGCAGCAACAGACATTGCAGATGATGTCGAGTCTCTCGAAGATAATGTACGACACGGCGACAGCGATTATCCGAAAGATTGGAGGCTAATGATGAAACCTTCGTATGCGATTCTCTTAGGGTGGGCTGCCATTGTGTTGGTTGGCAACTGGCCGTGCAGACTCGCCGTGCTCAAAGCATCACCGAGCACGGTGCCGGCTGATCCGCGAATGCGAAGCAGCCTGCCAGCGATCTAGGCCCAGGCTCCTGAACTGATGATCTCGCTGCGCCCGGGCCATTGCTGCCGCGTTGAGTCGCTGAACAAGTCTCTTGAGACTCATCGACGAGCCGCTTCAACGCCCATTGAACGAGCGGTTATCCACCGTTTAGGTCCCCGCTGAGTCTCGTATATTAATGCCCCTTCTCTCTTTCCCCAGTTTCTGTGGATAACCCTGTGCACATTTCTTTTTCTTCTCGCCAGGCTATGCACCACAACCTTCCCCTGACCTGATTGCCTAGTTTTTAGGCATAGGTTACGGCCTTGTTAACACCCCCATATCTGGTGGTTCTTTCTGGAGAAAGCGGACAAATGGTTATTGCCGCGCTGGAACTGGTGTTTGAGGGGAGGGGAATCAGATTGTCTTGTCAGGCACAGCGGTTTCAAAAAAGTTATGCACAGATCCCGCGCCCAAAGAGGCGTTTCCTGTCCGATATAAGGAGACCAAATCGAAGCCCAAATATGAGGCTTGACAGGGGGGCCTCTCGTATGTAACCATTGGTTACATCATGAAGCCAAGCGATCTGAAACGCATGCGCGAACAACTGGGGCTGACACAGCAGCAATTGGCTGATGCGTTGCGCACGACGCGTGTGTCGGTTGCACGGTATGAAGCCGGGATGCGGCGCATTCCCGGGATGGTGAAGGTCGCGATTGAACAACTGGGGCGGTCGCCGCAAATCCCGATGGCAGGAATGGTCGCAGCCGGTTCTCCGATCGAACCGGTGCAACAGTCTGAACTGATCGATGTGCCGCCGAGCATGTTGCGGGGCGGCAATACCTTTGCGTTGCGGGTGAAAGGGGAGTCGATGAAGGACGACGGCATCCTGCCCGGCGATCTCGTCGTCGTGCGCAAGCAGGAGACGGCGCAGAACGGTCAAACGGTCGTGGCCCTGGTGAATCACGAGGCCACCGTGAAGACTTATTTCAAAAAGGCAACGCATATCGAACTGCATCCGGCGAATGCGGCGATGCAACCAATCGTCGTCCAGTCGGCGGACGCGTTTCAGATCGAAGGCGTGGTGGTGGGAGTGATCCGGCATTGTGCGGTGTAATAAAGGAGGGTGTATGGCGAAGGTCGAACAACAGGTGACGAAGGCGCGGCTGATGGATCTTGAGCGGACGGTCGATGCCTTGACTGGCCGGTTGAAGGACGTGCAGTGGGAACTGCAACAGGCCAAGGGCGGTTCTCTGACGGAGCGGTTGTGGAAGAACCTGACAGGTTCCTGGCAAGGAAGAGAATTTATGTCGGCCTGCTGTAACAGGCGGGCGCGGCCCAACATGAGGATGGTGGATTATGCCGGTACCGCACATCGATATTGAGAAACTTGTTGCCGGGCCTTGCGCGGATTGTGGAACGGTCGTGGAGCGGCGTATCGAGTGCGTGGATGGGTTCACCCATTCGATCGTCGATTTGTGCCCGGCCTGTTGGGTGGCCTGCCAGCAGCGGCAGGTCTTTGCCGGCAGTTGCTGCGGATAAGCGAGGTGCGCGATGCGGGCTACAGCAGACATGACGACGCTTCCATTTGTCGAGCGCCAGCGCCGGGAACCAAGGAGAGGGGCGGGGAGCGAACCGGCGAACGACTGGTTTCTGGCACTGCACCATGCGCAGGTTCCGTTTCATCCCAATGACCGGGTGCTGCTCCTCTACGGGCATCAACTGGTGTTCCGATTAGGCCTGTATGCCGCGACGGAACGCGTGCTGGCCGGGGAGTCTGTGCTCTATCTCGACGGCGCGAATGCCTTCGATCCGTTCGTGATCGGCCGGCTGGCGCGCGCGCATCGGCGCCAGCCGCGCGCGGTGCTCTCGATGATTCATGTGGCCCGTGCGTTTACCTGCCATCAGATGGAACGGCTGGTATCCGATTGTCTGGATGCCGCGCTGGATCGCTATGGCGCCAACATCGCGATTCTGTCCGGTCTCTTCGAAACCTTTTACGACCAGGCCGTTCCCGAGCAGGAAGCGTTGCGTTTGTTCGGCCGCATGATGGAATCGGTGAATAAATTGTCGCAGCAGGGGTACCGGCTGCTCTGTCTCTGCCCGCCGGCGCCGATTCTCACGCGCACCAGCCGCCGGTGTCTGGAGCAACTGCGCGGGCGGGCCGATCGCGTGATCCGGGTGTACGAAGAGCTGGGGCTTGTGAGACTCGAAGAAGAAGGGCGCACGTCCGGCCAAACCTGGGAAGTGGCCAGAACGGCGTTGGAACTGCGCTAGTCGTGGGTGCTCGGCGACGACGATGGCCGCCGCTGCCTGATTTCCTCAACCGGCACAGCATGCCACGGCGGGCAGGAGGCAGAAGGGTCTGGCATTTGCGTGGAGGACTCGCTAGACTTCTGCAATACGGGAAAGAATCAGAAGTTTACATAATCGCGCTTATCGGACTCACTGAAACTCACTCGCCATGTCCCTGGAATTCATCGGACGGCTTCAAAAGGAACTCTCTCTGACCGGCAGCGCCGTCTATGAATCCGTCATCGCCATTGCCGAACGTGTGAATCGCAAGGTCCAGATCCTCCGGCTCCATGCCCAGGCGTCCAGCTTGCTCAGCCAAATCGAGACGGCGCACGGCGATCTCGGCCGGAGTCTTGCGGCTGCCCTGCCGCTGAAGGTATCGGGGGCCTCCCAGGATCTTGATCGGTCGCTGGGGCACGCGACCGAACTGGTCCATCGTCTCAAGCAGCATCTCGTCAAGGTGGATGGACAGATCCGTGAATTGAAGATGGAGGCTGTTCATGAAGATCTGCTCTCGCTCCAGCGAGATCTGAGCCTCAGGGCTGCGGCCTTGGAACGGTTCTGCGTGGTGCACGGGAGTCCGGTCACCGGGAAAAAACTTTCCGAGCTGGCGTTGCCGAGTTCCGTGCGCATCGTTACCATTTTTCGCGGGCCGTTCCTCCTGCCTCCCTCCGATGAGATCAGCCTGAGGCCAGACGATATTGTGATCATGATCGGTCTTCGCACGGATCTGGATGGCCTTATGGCATGGTTCGCGCCGGTGCGGGGCAAGAAGTCCGCGTAAGCGAAAACGTTCCGTATTCGATGCGCTCCAATTGGACAAGACCGGAGGACCCGCCCCGTGGGTTTTTCCTCCTATCTCGTGTAGACTGGAGACTATGAGCGCGATGAAAGTCATCGCCACGCATCGTTTATTGCTCGTCGCGATCGGGACTCTAGGTCTCTCCGTGCCGTTGACGTCCCATGCAGCGGAGACGCGCCCCTCGGGACCGTCGGCCGGTCTGCAGCTCCTCGAAGAAATTCAAACGGTCATTACGGAATTGGCGGAAACGGCCAAGCCGTCCGTCGTCAACCTCTTCCCAATCGTGACGAGCGGGAAAGGCCGTGAATGGAGTCAGGAGCGGGTTCCCAACTCGCCTGGGTCCGGATCTGGTGTCATCATCGATCCCGACGGGCACATCATCACCAACAATCACGTCATCGGGGATGCCGCAGAGATCGAGGTCCGTCTCTCGGACAAGACCAAATTGATTGCGCAGGTGGTCGGAAAAGATCCCGATACGGATCTCGCGGTGCTGAAAGTCACCGCCGACCGTCCCCTGCCGAGCGCCAGGTTCGGCGATTCAACCTCCGTACGGGTGGGCCAGTGGGTATTGGCGGTCGGAAACCCATTCGGACTGGACCGTACCGTCACGCTCGGTGTGGTCAGCGGGATCGGACGGGAAAACGTCAATTTATCGCGGTACGAGAATTTCATTCAGACGGATGCCTCGATCAATCCCGGAAATTCCGGAGGGCCGCTGTTCAACTTGCGTGGCGAAGTCATCGGAATCAATACGGCGATCATCAATTTTGCCCAAGGCATTGGGTTTGCCATTCCGTCGAATATGGCCAAGCAAGTGCTGCAGCAGTTGTTGGCCCAAGGGCGCGTCGTGCGCGGCTGGCTTGGCGTTGGGATTCAGCCTCTGACCCCCGAGCTTGCGCGGAAGTTCGGGGTCACGGAAGGCGAAGGGGTGCTCGTCAACGAAGTGTTCGAGAAGGATCCGGCCGCAGCGGCCGGCATCAAACCGGGGGACGTCATCACGCGGATCGAAGGAACGATCGTCGATTCGCCGAACCGGTTGTCTCGCGTCGTGGCCAGCCTCCCACCCGGTGCAAGTACCAAGGTTGAGATCGTGCGAAATCTTCAGCGCGTGGTCCTGGATGTCGCGCTGACGGAGCGTCGCGATCAGGCCGTCGTGGCCTCGTTGCCGCAGGCCAAGACGGAAGTAAAGCTCGGGTTGGATCTGCAGGATTTGACAGCGGCGTTGTCCGAAAAATTCAAGCTCCGGGAAACCCACGGGGTCTTGATCTCGAAAGTCGAACAGGGCAGCCTCGCGCAATCGGAAGGACTGCGCGAGGGGGACCTGATCAAGGAAGTCAACCGCGCAGACGTGAATACCGTGGGCGAGTTCACGGCGGCGATCACCAAGGTGCGACGCGGTGAAACAGTTCTCCTGCGCGTGGTCCGGGAGACTCGTGCCTTCTATGTGGTTCTCAAGGCCGTCGATCCCTGACGGATTCGCTCAGTGGGCCCCCACCGGCTGTTTGGCCGACTTGTGTTCCTCCACGATCTTCCCTGCAGCCTCGCGAGGCACTTCCTCATACCCCGCCAGTTCCATCACATAGCTTCCTCCCCCTCCCGTCAGAGCGTTGAGGGTTGTGGTGTAGGTCATGAGCTCGGCCAGCGGGACGAGCGCACGTACCAACTCTGAATGCCCCTTCGCCTCGACATTGAGGATCCGGCCCCTCCGGCTATTGAGGTCTCCGATCACCCCTCCGATGTGTTCGGCGGAGGCGTCGACTTCGATCGTCATCATCGGCTCCAGCAGGACCGGATGGGCGGATTCCATGGCCTTCTTGAAAGCCATAGACGCTGCGATCTTGAAGGACATTTCCGAGGAGTCGACGACGTGATAGGAGCCGTCATAGACCGCGACGCGGACGTCGACGACCGGAAAACCTGCGAGTGTGCCGTGCTGCATCGCTTCGACCACGCCCTTTTCGACGGCCGGAATGAAGTTCCGGGGGATCACTCCTCCGACAATCCTATTGTCGAACGCGAATCCTCCGCCCCGCTGCACGGGAGTGAGCTCGAGCCAACAGTCTCCGTATTGACCGTGACCGCCGGTTTGCTTCTTGTATTTTCCTTGAGCCTGCGCAGAGGTACGGATCGTTTCTCGATAGGGGATCTTGGGAACGTGAATGACGACGTCCGCTCCGTACTTACGGTGAAGTTTTTCCAGTGCAAGGTCCAAGTGCAACTGGCCCATGCCGCTGAGCACCATTTCCTTGGTATCGGGATTCCGGGAGAACTCCAGCGTGGGGTCCTCTTCGATAAGCTTGTGAAGACCGAGGCTCACCTTGTCGACGTCCGCACTGGATTTTGGCTCAACGGCGAAGGAGAGAACGGGTTTTGGCAACGTAAGCCATTCGTATCGGAATGGGTCTTTTTCATAGCAGAGCGTGTCGCCCGTCTGGGCATCCCGGAGTTTTCCAATGGCGACAATCTCCCCGGCTGCAGCCGAGGGGACGGCGGTGTGCTTCTTCCCGAGCAAGGTATAGAGGTGTCCGCTCTTTTCCTTCAGCGTCCGTGACGCGTTGAACACAGCCGCGTCACCATGTAGCGTGCCGGAGAGCACACGGAGATATGAAAGGCGTCCGACAAACGGATCGATGACCGTCTTGAAGATGAATCCGGAAAACGGCGCGTCCGGGCTGGCGGCACGGACAACCGCCTGCCCATTCGTGGCGATAGCGGATGGATGGATGGTCGTGGCGTGTGCTTGCGGAGATGGGAATAAATTGACCACGGCGTTGAGCAAGGGAACCATGCCGACGTTCTTGACCGCCGAGCCTCTGAAGAGCGGGATGATGGTTCCGTCTTGGACGCCACGCCGGAGCCCCGCGAGCATTTCCGCCGGATCCAGCGACCCTGACGACACGTAGTGCTCCAGCAGGGTATCGTCCGTTTCCGCAGCGGCTTCCTGCAGCGCTTTGCGGGCATCAGTGACGGATTGCCCGTAATGATCCGGGACCGGTTCCGATTGCCACTTAGGATGGTCTGGCCGGGACCGAATCATCGAGTCGCCCAGGAGGTCGATGACCCCCTCGAAGGACGCGCCATCTCCCACCGGCAGTATAGCCGGGATGGGCGTGATGCCGAAGTGGTCGTGGCAGGAGGCTATGAGATCGGCGAGCGTCAGCGGTTCCTTTTCCGACTCGTTGACGAAAATGAAGCAAGGTAAACGGAGGGCCGTGATCTGAGTCCACAGCTTGGTCAGCTCGTTCCGGATGCCGCTGGATGACGACAGCACAATAATGACGGCGTCGACAGCCCGCAGGGCGGCAAACGTATCACCGAGAAGACTGAGCGATCCCGGAGTGTCGAGGAAGGTCAGGGTGTGCTGGTTCCACGGAACGCGCAGAACGGCGGTACTGATCGAGATGCGGCGATGGATCTCTTCCGGTTCGAAATCCGATACCGAGGTGCCGTGGGCGGTGGAACCGAGGGCCGGGATGGCACCTGCGGTGTAGACCAGCGCTTCGGCGAGCGAGGTCTTTCCCGTGCCACGGCTGCCGACAATCGCCACGTTTCTGAGTGACTCCACGCTTAAATGGTTCATGGGCCCCTCCTCCTCTGCTCGCCGGACCACATTCGCATGGGTCGACGGGCGGTGCTCCGGTTATGTCACAGGTCGCTCCTTCCGTTCATGAGGCTGCCGCGATAGGGCTGGTCAGCCACCCCTGATCTGCGAAACTGACATATCGGCCGTCGCCGATAACCAGATGGTCGAGCACCCGAATGCCGAGCACCTCCCCTGCCGATACGAGTCTGGCAGTGAGCACACGGTCTTCCTGACTCGGGGCTGGGTCTCCACTCGGATGGTTGTGGAGAAAGATCACGGCGGCTGCGGATTCCCTGACGGCGAGGGAAAATACTTCCCGCGGATGAACGATGCTCAAAGTTAAACTGCCCTCAGAGACGGTCTCCTCACGAAGGATCGCGTGCTTGGCATCCAGCAGCACGACTTTGAAGACTTCGCGCCGAAGGTCTCGCAGTGAAGAATGAAAATGATTGAACAGATCCCGGCTGGAGGAGATTCTTGTGCCCTTCGACAACGGAACTGCCGCAGCCCGTCTACCCAACTCGATGGCGGCTTTCAGTTGGGCCACCTTGGCTGTACCGATACCGGGAATCGCGCAGAGTTCTTCGACTCCGCAGCGTGCAAGTCCGCCCACACCGCCCACCTGACGGAGGATCTCCATCCCGACTTGCACAGCAGAGGTCTGGCGGCGTCCGACCCGGAGGAGAATGGCGAGCAGTTGAGCATCGGTCAAGGCGGAGGCGCCTTGAGTCAGGAGTCGCTCGCGGGGCCGCTCAGTCTCCGGCCATTCCCTGATGCCCGTTCCGGATAGATTCGACGCCACGGAGGGCTCCCTACGAACAAAAAAACGACACGATGAACGTTTTTGTACTAGCTACATGGGGCTAGCTCACCCCTTGGTGGCAAATACGTACCATCTAACGTGTTGAAATTACGTATCGACAAAAAATGGTTCGGCTCTTGCTTTGGTACGCCTCCAGCTGTGCACGTAGCAACCTGGGAGGCGTCGATGGAATGTCCGAAGTGTAAAGGGCTCATGATGTTGGAGCGATTCTCCGACTTCTTCCTGATCTTCTACGCCTGGAAATGCATCAACTGCGGCGCGATCATTGATCGGACCATCTCAAACAACCGACGAAAAAGCCTGGCTGCGCGCGATACCCAGCCCACGCCATCAGTGGCGACTCGTTAGTACCGCTTCGCGATCGGCGCCGTCCCGATCTTCGAGTCGCCCCATCCTCCCGTCTCCCCTTCTTGACGAACAGCGTCCCTAGCAGGGCTGGATTATAGACAGCCCGGATCAGATCGTCAAAATAGCAGTAATCCTCGAGCTTCCGCCTGAGACGAGATACGACTCAATCTCTCCAAGCACTTCCCTCTCATACAAGCCATCTCTCGTTACCTTGACCCCTGCAAAAACGCTATGTTACAGTCTGCTACTTCAATTTGTTTCTCGCCTGACCAACGATGCGAGTCATTGCGGGTTCCCACCGAGGCCGTCGCTTGAGTGGGCCAGATGGGACGAACCTTCGTCCTACGTCGGATAAGGTGCGGGAGGCGTTGTTCTCCATACTGACTGCTCGAATCCCCGGCGCACGATTCCTGGACTTGTTCGCGGGGACGGGGGCGATCGGGATCGAAGCGCTCAGTCGTGGCGCTGCATCGGTCATCTTCGTCGAGTCTGATCAGAGGGCGCTCCGGATTCTTCGCAAGAATCTTACGGGCTGTGACTTGATGAACCGGGCAGAAATCCGGCCGGTGCGCACGGACGTCTTTGTGGGCAAGCCCGAGTGGTGGGGCGGTCCGTTTGATATTGTGTTTGCCGATCCCCCCTACGCGGCCCTCCGGGAGCTGGACGTCCTGTGGAGCGCCTGGACGACCGGCCTCGTCGCTACGGCTGGGGTATTGGTTGTCGAGCAGGAGTCGAAAACTGAATTGCCGACCAGGATCGACAATGCCGTTCTGATTCGACGCTATGTCTACGGCGATACCGCATTGCATCTCTACGGACAGGATCACACAGAGGCCGCAGCAACATGAAAATCGGCATTTATCCAGGCACCTTCGATCCCATTACGCACGGCCACACCGATATCATCACGCGAAGCTTGCGCGTCTTCGACAAGGTGGTCGTTGCCGTTGCGCCTAATCCGGCCAAGCATCCGCTCTTCACCATGGCCGAACGGGTCGAGATGGTGAAGTTGGTTATGAAAGACCTCGGGCAGGTCGAGGTCGTGATATTTGAGGGTCTGCTCGTCGACTACGTGCGACAGTCGGGTGCTCACGCGATCATTCGCGGGCTGCGGGCCATTTCCGACTTCGAGCATGAGTTTCAGATGGCACTGATCAATCGCAAGCTGGCCAAACACGTGGAGACAGTCTTTCTGATGCCGAGCGAGGAATATTCCTACCTGTCATCCACAATCATCAAGGACGTGGCGCATCACGGCGGCTCACTGACCGCCTTCTTGCACCCGGAAGTCGCGCGCCGTCTTCAGGAGCGCATTCGGAGCCTGAAACCATGAAGCTGGCGTCCCGTGTGAGCCGAATCGCTCCCTCCCCCACGCTGGCGATGGCGGCGACCGCCAAGGCCATGGCTGCCCAAGGCATCGATGTGATCGACTTCTCCACCGGAGAACCGGATTTCGACACGCCGGATCCGGTCAAGGCTGCAGCCGAGGCGGCGATCCGTAACGGGTTTACAAAGTACACACCGTCGTCCGGCATCGATGAACTCCGTGTCGCGATCGTCGACAAATTGCAGACCGAACAGGGGCTCCGGTACGACAAGTCCCAGGTGTTGGTGTCGTGCGGTGCCAAACACTCCCTGTACAACCTGGCCGAGGCGCTGCTTGAAGCGGGTGACGAAATCATCATCCCGACCCCCTACTGGGTGTCCTATTCGGACCAGGCGCTGTTGAACGACGCCACCGCCGTCTTACTTCCGACGAGAGAAGACGAAGACTATGCGATCAGGCCGGCCGACCTGGAGCGCTTGATCACGCCTCGCACGAAAGCGCTTATCGTAAATAGCCCCTGCAATCCAACCGGCGCAACCTATGATCGGAAAATGCTGGAAGAGATCGCGGCGATCGCCGTTCGGCACGATCTGCTGGTCGTGTCCGACGAGATCTACGAGAAAGTATTGTATGACGGGGCGAAGCACATCAGTATCGCGACATTGGGACCGGAGATCGCCGCCAGGACCGTGATCGTCAATGGAGTTTCCAAGGCGTATGCCATGACTGGTTGGCGGATCGGCTATGCCGTCGGCCCGAAGGAGTTGATCGCTGCAATGGGCAATATTCAAAGCCAGAGCACGTCGAATCCCTGTTCGATTTCGCAGAAGGCCGCAGTGGCCGCTCTGCGGGTCGGGGCATCGTTCACGGTCAAGATGGTTGAGGAGTTCGATCGTCGGCGTCGGACCATCGTTGCCGGCTTGAATCGGATTCCTGGCGTCTCGTGCCGGATGCCAGGAGGGGCGTTTTATGCTTTTCCGAACATCAAAGGCATCCTGGGAAAACATGGGCCGCAGGGAGTGATCGCGTCTCCGGGAGACTTGGCGAACTACCTGTTGAAGGAGGCACACATCGCCGTGGTTCCTGGGGAGCCGTTCGGTAGCCGCGAACACATCCGCTTGTCGTATGCGACGAGTATGGAGACGATATCACGAGGGTTGGAACGATTAGGGGCGGCGGTAGCCAAGCTCGTTTGAGGGTCGACGGCTTCGCGCCGAAGAGGAGAGACATCTGTGCCGATCTACGAATACCTGTGCGAAGGCTGCGCCTACAAGTTCGAAGTCAAGCAGAGCATCAAAGACGAGCCGCTCGCCACCTGTGAGCGGTGTGGAAAGCGGGTCACCCGACTGATCTCCTCCCCTGCCATCATGTTCAAGGGTAGCGGGTGGTACGTGACGGACTATTCCGAGAAGCTCAAGCCGCCTTCAGGCGGCGAGACCCCGGCTCCGGCCACCGGCGAGAAAAAGAACTCACCCGCTTCGACTGCCGCGGCTTCCGCTCCGAGCGCCTCTACATCCTCAGCCCCGGCGGCTGCGCCCGCAAGCACCCCTTCTGCGACACCCGCTCCCTCCCCAACCACGCCATCTTCAACCAAATAAGCCGACGCTTGGGTGACTCAGTGTGTCCCGGCAGGTTTCTTTTTGGCCGGGGCTGGTTTCGGCGCCACCTTGGCGTGAGATTTGGTGCTGGGGGCCTTGGCTGCCGTGGCTTTGGGAGCCGGTTTTGCTGATTTATTCAGCCGCTCTTGGAGTGCCGTGACGCTGCTCTGCAAGCTGGCGATCATCGTGCTCTTGTCCCGGTTGGCCCGGCTCAACTCGTCTACCTGAGCTTGCAAATCGTCCTTGACCTTGGTGAGAGAGGACAGTTGTGTTTGTAACTGCGCTTTCTCGGCGGTAATCATTTGCAGTTCGGACCGGAGCTGCTCAATCTGCGTCTGGAGCGCCGGCGGCCAGTAATCGCAGCCAGTCAATCCCACCAGCAGTCCAAGGGCCAGCACGGCCCCCATTCCGTGCATGTGCTGTCTCGCCATCGCCAAGTCTCCTTCTGTAAGAGATGAGGATCGCCGCAACCGAAGCCTCTGTCACGCTAACCGGATGCCCCGTGTCTGTAGCACGTTCTGAATCGTCTGTCGAGACAGGGCTCCCTCCCGGATAAGATGCACCGGTTCCCGCGGATCCAGCACGGTCGACGGCAGGCCTCCGGGTGTCCGGCCGGCGTCGACGATCAGCTTCACCGCATGCCCGAGCAACCGATCCACTTCTTGCGCGCTACAGGCAGGCGGCTCGCCGGACTGATTGGCACTGGTGCCGGTGAGGGGGCCGACGGATTTCAGGAGCGCATTCAACGGGGCGCAGGAACTCAGTCGAACTCCGATGGCACCGCTCTCTCCTGTTAGTTGTGCCGGGAGCGAAGGCTGGGCTCGAAACAAAATGGTCAAGGGACCGGGCCAGAACGCCTCCATCAGAACCGCAGCGACCGGGGGAATTTCCACCACCAGCCGCGACAGGTGAGCCTGATCCGCGATCAAGATCAGAATCGGCTTGTGCCGCTCGCGTCCCTTGAGCTGGAACAGGCGATCGACGGCCTGTGCACTGAAGGGATTGACCCCAAGCCCGTAGTAGGTTTCTGTGGGAACTGCCACGATTTCTCCGTTCTGAACAACGAGGCGGACATCCTCGGCGAGCTGCGGGAAGTGCTCGGGGCCGTAGGGCTTGATGACAGCCATAGCTGGGGGCGACGCACCGGCGTTAGATAGCGCGCCGAAGTGCACGATGGGCAATATCCGAGCGGTAGTGGCACCGCTCGAACGCGATGTGTTTTACGGTTCGATAGGCCGTGACCTGGGCCTCTGCGAGCGTCGCGCCTAGTCCGGTCACACCCAAGACACGACCGCCGGCGGTGACAACCGTTCCGTTCTGCAGGGCCGTTCCCGCGTGGAACACGACGGTATCAGCAACGGTCTCCTGTGGAAGGCCGGCGATCGGGAATCCGTTCTCATAGGCCCCGGGATACCCCCCGGACGTCATCACAACGCACACGGCCGAACGGTCGTGCCAGGCCACGTCTAACTGATCCAGCCGATGCTCCACAACAGCCTCGACCACTTCGACCAAGTCGGTTTTCAAGAGCGGTAGCACGACCTGGGTTTCCGGATCGCCCATGCGGGCATTGAATTCCAGGACGTACGGAATGCCATTGACGATCATCAGCCCGGCGTACAGAACACCTTGGAATGGCGAGCCATTACGGGCCAAGGTCTCAACAATCGGTTGAAGAATATCGCTAGTGACTTGGCGGCGAAGGGCGTCGGTCCCCAGCGGCGCCGGACAGTAGGCACCCATCCCACCGGTATTCAAACCGGTGTCTCCGTCCCCTACGCGCTTATGATCCTGTGCAGGCAGCATGGGCGTCACCGTATGTCCGTCGGTGAAGGCCATGATAGTTAGTTCTTCGCCGTCGAGATATTGCTCGATCAAAACCTGCTTCCCCGCTTGGCCGAAGACGGCGCGTTCCATCGAATCGACGACGGCTTCGCGTGCTTGCGCTCTGGTCGTCGCGATCACGACGCCTTTGCCCTGGGCGAGGCCGTCGGCTTTGATGACGACCGGCAACTCGTGCTGATCGAGATAGGCGAGCGCTTCTGGGGCCCGATCAAAGCTCTTGGCCTTGGCGGTCGGAATCTTGGCCTGTGCCATGATCTGCTTCGAAAAAATCTTGCTCGCTTCAAGGCGGGCCGCCGACTTGGTTGGTCCGAAAATCCTCAGCTTGGCCTTGCGAAATTCATCGGCGATTCCCAAGGCCAGCGGCGCTTCTGGGCCGACCACAGTGAGGTCGATGCCCTCCTTTTGCACAAAGGCCTTGAGGCTTCCCACATCGTCGGCCTTGATGGGGACGCAGGTCGCAAGCGACGCGATTCCCGCGTTGCCCGGGGCGCAGAAGAGCCGCGGCTTGCGCGGACTCTGCGCGAGCTTCCACACCATCGTGTGTTCGCGTCCGCCACCGCCCACCACGAGGATTTTCAACGGCATACCATTGTTAAGGAAACATCCTTCGCCAGACGGCGCGTACCCGACTTATCAGGAAAGGTTTAGGCGAAGGTCAGGGCTGAGTACCGGATCGGAACCTCATCGGTCCCTCGCCCTTAGCGCCGAGCTCCGTTCCTGGCTTAGTGCCTGAAATGCCGCATCCCGGTGAGAATCATGGCCAGCCCATGCTCATCCGCCGCCTTGACCACTTCCGCGTCGCGAATCGAACCGCCGGGCTGAATCACCGCGGTGATCCCCGCCTGCGCCGCGGCATCCAACCCGTCGCGGAACGGGAAAAAGGCATCGGAAGCCATCACGCAACCCTTCACCGGCATCTGTGCCTTCATCGCGGCAAGTTTCACGCTATCCACGCGGCTCATTTGGCCCGCGCCGATCCCGACTGTTTGGCCTGGCTTGGCGTAGATGATCGCGTTCGACTTCACGTGCTTGCAGACCTTCCAGGCGAACGCGCAGGCGGCATACTCTTCATCGGTCGGTTTACGGATCGTCGGAACCTGAAGCGCGCGCAAATCCGTCAGCACGCCGAGGTCGCGGTCCTGCACGATCAAGCCGCCAACAAGTTTTTTCAGATCGTATCCTTCCTGCTTCACCTTCGTAAGCGGACCGACGTCCAGCAGCCGCAGATCTTTCTTGCGCTTGAGTTCTGCCAGCGCGTCTTCGGCAAAGCCGGGGGCAATGACCACCTCGACGAAAGTGGACGTTATTTCCTTCGCCGCCGCCAAGTCCACCGGTCGGTTGAAGGCGATCACGCCTCCGAAGGCCGAGATCGGATCAGTCTCCCGCGCTTTCACATAGGCCTCGACCGGCGTCGCGCCCATGGCTACGCCGCAGGGATTGTTGTGTTTGATGATCGCGACAGCGGTCTCATCGTATTCCTTCGCCAATTCGAGCGCCGAGTTGGCGTCGAGGAAATTATTGTACGACATCGCTTTGCCGTGAAGGATTTTCCCGCGCGAGACGGACGGCTCGTTCGAATGCAGTTCCCGGTAGAAGGCGCCCTGCTGGTGGGGATTTTCGCCATACCGGAGGGGCTCACTCAACTCATACTGCAGCGAGAGGATTTTGGGGAATTTCACCTCGCCGCCTGTAACCTGTCGTTCCAAATAGCCGGCGATCAAACTGTCGTAGCGGGCGGTATGTTGAAATACTTTCATGGCGAGTTCTCGGCGCAACCCGTGCGGCACGTTGCCGGATCTGGCGGCCTCCAAGACGCGGGCATAGTCGGCGGGATCCACCACGACCAACACGTCTTCGTGATTCTTCGCGGCCGAGCGCAACATCGAGGGTCCGCCGATGTCGATATTCTCGATCGCCTCTTCGAAGGGACAGTTGGGTTTGGCGATCGTCGCTTCGAAAGGATAGAGGTTCACGATCACGGCGTCGATCGGGCCGATGTTATGTTGTTTCATCTGCTCGACGTGAGCCGGCACCGACCGTCGGCCCAGCAAGCCGCCATGAATTTTGGGATGGAGCGTCTTGACCCGGCCGTCCAAGATTTCCGGGGAGCCGGTATAGGCGGCCACATCCGTAACTTTGACGCCGGCATCACGAAGCGCTTTGGCGGTGCCACCGGTCGACAGAATTTCTGCGCCAAGCGCGTTCAGGCCTTTGGCCATCTCGACGACGCCCGTCTTGTCCGAAACACTGATCAATGCCCGCTTAATGCTGGCCATGAGTTGACTCCTTGCGATCGCCCGCTCGTTGTGGTTCGCGACTGGGAAGGCGGAGCGGAGAATAACAAAAAGGAGAACCGGACTGCAAGGTGAGGCGGACCGGAGCGTGGCATCGACCATGCCCTCGGCGGTTGTGACCAATGCCGGGACTCGTTAAGATAAAACAAGGAAGGTTCAACATGACGGCCACGCGCCCCCGGCTGTATATTTCGCGACTTCTGCCCGAGCCCGTCATGGCCGTTGCACGCAAACAGTTCATGCTCATCGGTCATCCGGGCGAGACATCGCCATCCCCTTCTGAAGTGGCTGCGGGGTTGCGCGAAGCCGATGCTGCAATCGTGACGTTGACCGAGCGGATCGACGCCGGGACGATTGGGTCCGCGTCGCGCTTGAAAGTCCTCGCGAACTATGCCGTCGGCTACAACAACATCGACCTCGCGGCGCTGTCGAAGCACGGCATTGTGGTGAGCAATACACCGGACGTGTTGACGGATGCCACGGCGGATTTGACCTGGGCGCTGATCCTTGCCGCGGCGCGGCGGGTGAATGAAGGTGACAGGCTCGTCCGCTCGGGCGCGTGGACCGGGTGGACCCCTATCCAACTGTTGGGGGCCGAAGTCGCCGGTCGCACGATCGGGATCGTCGGTCTGGGTCGTATCGGGCAAGCCGTGGCGCAGCGCGCCTTGGGATTTCGGATGACCGTCCTCTATAGTTCACGTCGGCCGGTCGCCGAACTCCCGAAGGATCTGCCGTGGCGTGCTGTGGCTCTAGCGGAACTGCTCCAGCAGGCGGACTTCGTCTCGCTCCATGTCCCGTTGTCGGCCGCAACCCGCCACCTGATCGACGGGCCCGAGTTAAGGATGATGAAACCGACCGCGTTTCTGATCAATACGTGCAGAGGCCCGGTCGTGAACGAATCGGCTTTAGTGGAGGCGCTGGAACGAGGGACGATTGCCGGAGCGGGTTTGGATGTCTATGAGGATGAACCGGCCGTGCATCCAGGTCTGGCCGGGCACGAACGTACCGTCCTGCTCCCGCACCTTGGTTCTGCGACGTGGTCGGCACGGGTTCAGATGGGGATGATTTGTTTGAAGAACGTCGAAGCGGTGTTGGCCGGTCGGCCTGCCCCAAACCGAGTGGGAGCTCAAGTGGCGTAACGGAACATGCCTGCCGCCGCCGCTGTAGGCTGCTGCTGGCGGATCGACGAGAGTCGCTGGGGAACATCGTGAAACGTCGGGATGGATTCGAACATCGTCTGCGCTCGTTCCCATTGAGCCTGCTGTTCGTATAACAGCCCGAGCTCGTACCGGATGGCTTGGGCCTTGGCTCCCTGGCATCGTGGATCCGTCAATAGCCGTTCAAGCTGTGTGCTGGCTTCCGTCACCTGGTGTTGCTCTTTCAAACACACTGCCGCCATGAGACAAGAGTCCAGAAAGACCGCGGGTGAGTTCATAGAGACCGCGAACTCCTCTTTTGCTTCCTCAAGCAGGCCCATGTTCTTGTATGCCACACCGAGCGTGTAGTGAGCCTCCAAGTCAATGCCGTGGGCGGATGTAGCAACGGCCTCCTGCTCCGGGGAAGTAGGAGGCTCTGGTGGTGCAGGCTGTGCCGGAGAAAACATGGGTCTCAATTTACTCACGAGTGGACTGGCAGGAGCCAACTCTCTGACCTTCTCGTAGAGCGCGTGAAACTGGCCCGCATCTGCTTCAGACCCCTGCCCCAGACGCAATTCGAGTGCGCGAGAGTATTGCAGCGCGGCCCCTGCTCCGTCACCCTTCCGTTCCAGGAGTTCCCCGAACAGTTCACGGGCCTCCGCGTCGTCTGGTTCCTGTCCGACGATGCGCCCCAGCCACAGTTCGGCCTCCGCGAGCTGTCCCGCATTCACGTACAACGCCAACTGGTCACGCCGATTCGGCGCGGGGGACGGTGGAACTGAACCGGCGGACTTCTGGCCGGCACGAGGGGGCTCGTCCGGCGCAGCATTCGCCAGTGAGAACACGGCTGCCGAAGCTGACGCCTCAGTCGGAGGTTCGGAGTCCGGTGCAAGATGCCGATCTTGGCTCCGGGATATCTTGGACGTCACGTTCCATGCGTCGTCAGGAGCGGCACTGGCCAGCGAGAATGCCTCAGGCGATTCGGCCGAAGCCTCGGCAGCAAGCACAGGCTCGTCGGAGGCCGGTTCCTGTTCTTCGGGCGTCGTTTGTGCTTCACCGGAGATGAGAGCGGCCAGCTTGGAGACCACCGGACTGTCAGGCGCAAGACTCTTGATCTTCTCGAAAATTTCTTCATGCAGGGTGGGCATTCCCGGTTCCGGGTGTTGGATCAGGACTTCGACGGCCCTGCCGTAATGCTGCACGGCGGTTTCAGCCTGCCCTTGCTCTTCGTACAGTTCCCCCTGCAATTCGAGGAGCGGGACTGAGTTGGGCTCGACGGCGAGAAATTCTTTAATCAAGGACTCGGCTTGAGCATATTCTTGCGCCCGCAGTGCCGCGCCTGCCAGGAAGCGGTATTCCCCCAGGGCCACCTGGAGCAGGCCCTGCTGCAAGTGCAGCCGAGCGAAGAGCTGGCAGACTTGGGGATTCCCCGGTTCTTTGGACAGGAGTTGGTTCAGAATGGCTTCGGCGCCGGCGTATTGTTTTTCATCAATCCGGCGCGCTGCTTCGGCAAGCAGATCGACAGGCTCCGAGCCTTTTCCGCTGGGACCCCCTCCCGCTGGTTTTGCCGTCTTGCCGGGAGCGCCTCCGGTTTTCTGGAAATGCTCGATGAATTGCAACGCTTCGCTGTTGGCGGGATCGATGCGTAAGACGGATTGGTACGCTTCTTTGGCCTCGCCGTAGCGCTGCTGCGCCGAGCGTTCCCGTCCCAGTTGAAGATAGACTTTGGTGGCTTCGTCCTGCATGTTTTCTTGAACGCAGAGTTCAGCCACCCGCTGCTGCGCGTCGAGATTGGACGGATCCTGACTGACGATTTTTCGATAGATGTCGAGCGCTTCTTTGGTTTTGCGCTCTTTCAGGTAGTGCTTGCCGAGAGTCAGATAGTCCTGCACGGCACTGCTCAGCAGCCCTCGCTCGGCATTCAGATCTCCCAAGAAACGATAGACTTCATAGCGCGAAGCGTCGAGCTTGAGCACCTTCTTGTATGTCGCGATGGCTTTGAGGGTGGCGCCTTCGGCGCGAAACGCGTTGGCAGCTTGCAGGAAGGCGGACACCGCCTCACCCGTGGCGTTCCGCTTCAGGTGCAGTTCACCGATCGAGTTGTAAATGCTGCCGTCGCCGGGTGCTTCGGCCGACAGCTTCTTCCACTCGCTGATGGCGGCGTCGAACTGGCCTTTGGAGGCGAAAAGCTGTGCGCTATGCAGAACCTTACTGCGGTCGATGCCCAAGGCAGACCTCCATATAACCAGCAAACGCTAACAGTCGAGACAATTTTTGTCAACGAAATGGATCAAACGGAGTCCGGTGGTTGTTAAAGGAATTTCACTGCGGTTGTGCGGCTTGCAGGAGACCTCTCAACGCGGGACGATGCCGGCGACTTCAGTCGGAGCCAGGCGGCCAATGTCGATGACCAATTCATCCCGCTCGTTGGCCAGGAGCGTGTCCCAGAAGCTGCTGCGTTGGGGAATGATCGCTTCTTTCGGGTTAAAGTACAAATTGAATCCCTTTGCTGCGGTCGGCCGCATCGGATAGCGCCGGTCGTAGATCATCCCATACGTGGGGATACCGTAAACGATCTGCCAGTTCCCTAAGATCACGTGCAGTTCCTGATCCCGTATGTAAAGCCCGCCCGTCGTGATGATGCGTTTGACCGAGGTCTGAGGCTGGCTAAGATAGAATGTCACCCGCTCATTATGCTTTGCGGCGGCAAAGGCCTCCGCGATCTGGGGGGCCAGAAGGGCGATCTCCTCGTCTTTGAACACCGGAAGCATCGGTGCTTCCCCTTGGATCCATCGTTGGAGCCAGATCCGGTGTTCCTGCACCATCAAGCCAGACAGGATGCGTCCCATTTGGTCGACGCCGAACGCTTTGGGATGGGAATGATGCCCCGGCGGCCATTCAGGAAGCACGGCGTCGTCCTCTTCGAGCCGGATATAGTTGACAGGATCTTCATAGATCGTCCGGTACGGAGTCTGAGGTATGGCGCAGCCGGCCAGTAACAACAGGCCGGAGACCTGGGTGCAGAGTGCCGAGAGGAAGGCAAGCTTCCAGGGTCGAGCCATTTTCTCTCGTCGGGGTGACTCAACGCTCATGGCTTGAAACATCAACCCGTAATCGTCACGGTCATTTCAATCCGCTCAAGGGGGTTATCGCGTCCATCACGTTTCATATTGACGACCTTGTCGGCGACTTCCATGCCACTGACGACTTCGCCGAAGGCCGTGTATTGCCAATCCAGAAAATTGGCGTCGGCGACGCAGATGAAGAACTGGGAGCCCGCACTGTCCGGATCGTTGGCTCGCGCCATCGAAAGCACTCCCCGCTTGTGCGGTTTGCTGTTGAACTCTGCCTTGATCTTGTACCCGGGGCCTCCCATGCCGTGCGACGAACGGTCGGCGCTCTTACTGTTCGGGTCGCCCCCTTGTATCATGAACCCGGGAATAACGCGGTGGAAGGTGGTCCCGTTGTAGAAACCCTCCCTGGCCAGCTTGGTGAAGTTCTTCACATGACCGGGGGCTACGTCGTGAAAGAATCTGAGCACGATGTCGCCAAGGGGTTGTCCTTTGCTGCTCACGGTGATAGTGGCTCTTGTCTTTTCGGTCGTATCTGACATGTAGCGGTTTCCTTTCGTCGGTTAGCGGAACAGGAAGGGCGGCGGCGCCACGGTGCCCTCAAGCCCTTGATTGATGGCTGTCCAGGTACTTCCATCGTCGTCACTGCGGAAAGCCCCGGAGTTTGTGCCGGCGTAAAAAATGCCCGGTTCGGATTCGATCAGCACTTGAATGGCCATGCTGGTCAAGCCCTTGTTGAGCGGAATCCATTGACGTCCCTTGTCGACCGTCTTGAAGATGCCGTGTCCGGTCGCGACAAAAAGACCCCGGGGAGTCAGGACGATGCCGCGGATGGAGTCATTCGGCAGGGCCCGGCTGATCGGTTTCCAAGTCGACCCGGCGTCGGCACTGCGGAAGACTCCGCCGTCGAAAGTGCCGGCGTAGATGGCGCCGTCGGCGTCGATCGTCAACACGCGGATGAAGTTCTCGATCATCCCTTCATGGTCTTTCAAGCCGTGGTGCATGCGGACCCATCCGGAGGAGTTGGACTTGAACCGCAGTACCCCCTTGCCTGAGGTGCCGGCGTAGAGGGTCCCGTCCGGAGATTGAGCCAAAGCGTGAACCAGAATCTCGTCCAGCCCAGACGTGACGACCGACCAACGGTCGTCGGCGGGGTTCAGGCGGTAGGCGCCATCTGCCGTTCCGGCGTAAATCACTTCTCCGACCGCGAGCAAGGTCTTGATTTCGTGTCGCTTGAGTCCGCCATTGAGGGAGTGCCACGTTTTGCCCTGGTCCTTCGTTCGGAAGACTCCGCCACGAAAAGTCCCGGCGTACACCGTCCCGTCCTTGCTCGTGACCAACGAGAGAATGAACGGATCCGTGATTCCCTCTCCAGACCGGACCCAGGTCGTACCACGGTCGTCGCTGCGGAACAGGCCATGCCCGAACGATCCGGCATAAAGCACACGGCCGCTCACTGCGGCGATCGCTTGGATGCTCGCTGCTTGTTGGTCAAACGGACCGGGTGGGCCGGCCTGTTGTGCCGTAACTAGCGGGGTGATCCCGCTGAGCAGGATGAGCATGAGACCGCCTATGGAAAAGGGCCGCGTCATCGAAGATCCTGGACTATCTTACCGGACTCGATGCCCTGCTGTCCCGATGGGAAGATCCGGATCGAGGGGAAGGGTGAGATCGGTGGGACCTCCTCGCCCGAAGAGCCTGGCTCCCAGGATGCCGATCTCGTACAGGACCATCAAGGGCACTGCCATCAGCAACATCGTGAAGAGGGTGGCGTCCGGCGTGACGATGGCGGAAATGATGAGCGAACTGAGAATGGCATGTTTACGATACCGTGCCAGCATTTGGGCGGTGACGACGCCGATTCGAGCCAGAATGGTCAGGACTAACGGGAGTTCGAAGGCGCATCCGAACGTGAGGAGAAACTTTACGTTGAAGTCGATATAGGTGCCGACACTCAGCTGCGGGGTAATGTCCCGATCCATGCCGAAACTGACGAAGAAATCGATGACGAGAGGGAGGATGACGAGATTGCAGAATATGAGCCCGAGCGCGAAGAGCGTGCCGGCAAGGAAAAAAATGGGGATGCCCCAGCGCTGCTCCCTAGGGAG